>JACCDQ010802207.1_pt1 | contig 12819 bp, 11 predicted proteins | sample 7446031 | NCBI WGS metagenome assembly JACCDQ01 (sample SAMN15323442, study PRJNA562643) | freshwater metagenome | isolation source: river surface water | place: USA:Blue River Watershed | collected 2017-08-17 | reverse complement strand
GCCGTTAATATAACTCTTAACCCTATTACTGATAGACTCCCTGGTAATGACTCTTTTTTCACAATTTAAAACCCTTTTAGTCGGTCGCCAATTACCCACCAGTGCCCATGCAGAAGAACGCTTAAGCAACGCAGAAGCCCTAGCAGTCCTTTCTTCAGATGCCCTGTCATCGGTGGCCTATGCCACAGAAGAAATTTTGATTGTGTTGGTGACGGTGGGGAGTTTTGCCCTAGGCTATGCCCTACCCATCTCCGTGGCGATTGTCGCCCTGTTAATCATTGTTATGCTGTCCTATCGCCAGACTATTCAAGCCTATCCCAAAGGGGGAGGTTCCTATATTGTGGCTAGGGAAAATTTAGGGCTTTATCCGGGATTAATTGCCGCCGCATCGCTCATGATTGACTATATTTTGACCGTGACGGTGAGTGTTTCGGCCGGTACAGCGGCCCTGACAGCGGCTCTGCCTTCTTTGCAGGATTGGACAATCGATCTCTGTCTGTTGTTTACCTTTCTGTTAATGGTGGTTAATTTGCGCGGAGTGAGGGAATCGGGACGCATTTTTATGATTCCAACCTATGCCTTTATTGGTTGTGTGTTGTTATTAATTGCAGTGGGTTTATTTCGTTTAGCCCAGGGGTATAGTCCCCCTGCCTACGGTGATTTACCGGCGATTAATACCTTCAGTTTATTTATCGTTTTAAAGGCATTTTCAGCAGGCTGTTCAGCCATGACGGGTGTAGAAGCTATTTCCGATGGGGTCTTAGCCTTTAAACCCCCAGAATGGAAAAATGCTCGCCTGACTCTTCTGTGGATGGGGGGAATTTTAGGGGTGATGTTTTTAGGGATTACCTATCTCGCCAATGCTTATCACATTGTTCACCGAGAGGGGCAAACCATTGTTTCCCAGTTGGGATTGATCATTTTTGGCGATAATGCTTTTTATTATTTTCTCCAGTTAGCAACCCTCCTGGTTTTATTGTTAGCCGCTAATACCAGTTTTGCTGATTTTCCCCGTCTTTGTTATTTCCTTAGTCGTGATGGGTTCTTACCTCGTCAACTGTCTTTGTTGGGCGATCGCCTGGTGTATTCCAACGGCATTATGGTCTTGAGTTTATTGGCCGCATTTTTAATCATTATTTTTCGGGGGGATGTGAACTCAGTAATTCCCCTCTATGCGGTGGGTGTTTTTACTTCCTTTACCCTTTCCCAGGCGGGCATGGTGCATCATTGGTATCAGGATCAATCTTCAGGCTGGCACGCTAGGGCCTTAATGAATGCGATCGGTACCCTCGCTACCACCTTAGTGTTAGTTGTCATTATTTTGACCAAATTTCAGTTAGGAGCTTGGTTAGTGGTGATTGCGATTCCTTTAGTGGTGATGTTATTCCTAAAAATTAATGCCCATTATCGCTATGTTGCCAAACGCTTAAGTTTGGAGGAAATTCCCCCTCGCAGTTATTTACCTCGTGCCGTCCCAAGCGTGATGACCCATCCAGCCATTATTGTCGTAGGAAATTTAAATCAAGGGACTCTCGAAGCGTTGGAATATGCCCGCACGATCGCCGATTATATTGTTGGTGTTCATGTGGACATCGGTGGCACGAATCGAGAAAAATTAAATCAGCGTTGGCAACAATTTGCGGGAGATTTAGACTTAGTAATTTTAGATTCTCCCTATCGTTCAGTCATTACCCCAATTGTGGATTATGTTAATGAATTTGAGCAACGGCACCAAGGTACTTTATTTACTGTCATTATTCCAACCTTTGTGACCCGTAGTTGGTGGGAAAATTTATTACACAATCAAACCACTATTTTCTTAAAAGCGGCCCTACGCGCTAACAAAAAAAGGATCGTTACCAGTGTGCGCTATTACCTGTAAAAATCTCAGTTATACCTATCCTGATGGCACAGAAGCTTTAACGGCCATTTCCTTTGAGATACAACCCCAGGAAAAAGTAGCGTTAATTGGGGCTAATGGTTCTGGCAAATCTACCCTACAATGTCATCTCAATGGCTTAATTCCGGTGCAAACAGGAGAAATTTGGATTGGGAATCAACCCGTTTTGCCCCCCTATTATTCATCCATTCGTACCCAAGTCGGACTGGTTTTTCAAAATCCGGATGATCAATTATTTTTAACCACCATTTGGGAAGATATTGCCTTTGGGCCTAAAAATTTAGGGATAAAAGATCCCCTCTTAAGTCAACGGGTCAATCAGGCATTATTGGCGGTGCAACTAGAGCCACAACACTACGGTCATCGTCATCCTGATCGCCTTTCGGGGGGGGAAAAAAAACGGGCCGCGATCGCCGGGGTCTTAGCCATGCAACCCGATATTTTAGTGTTAGATGAACCTTCCGCCCAACTTGATCCCTTAGCGCGGCGAGAATTAATGAATCTCTTACAAACCTTGCCGTTAACCCAACTGATTGCAACCCATGATTTAGATTTAGTCTTAGACTTATGCGATCGCACTTTGGTCTTGAGTGAAGGTCATTTAGTCTATGATGGCCCCACCTATCCCCTGATGTTAGACTCGGCTTTCTTGCAGAGCTATCGGTTGGAATCGCCCCTCAGTTTCCAGCGAGCCTATTGTAATCTGAGCGATCGCCCCTATCCCCCTAAAAAGATTGTTTAATCTCAGCGATCGCCGTTAATAACGCCTGGGTTTCGGCTTCTGTCCCGATGGTAATTCGCACATAGTTAGTAATGCGGGGTTGATTAAAATAACGCACTAATACCTTACGCACTTTTAATTGTTCATAGAGTTGGGCCGCTTCAATCCATTGGGGAGAAGCTAACACAAAATTGGCATCCGAAGGTAATACTTGAAAATCTAAATCCGTCAACGTTTGGATTAAGAATTGGCGAGTTTGTCGAATCTTTTGCCAAATGGGTTTAAAGTCATCGGTCGCTTGTAACGCGGCGGTTCCTAAAGATTGAGCGAGACGGTCTAAATTATAGGAATCTCGCACCTTATCCATTTCCTGAATCACAGCCGGAGAACTAATGCCAAACCCGACACGCATTCCTGCTAAACTATAACTTTTGGATAATGTCCGGGAAATAATTACGTTAGAAAATTGGGTCAAAAAGTCCCAGTGATTTTCATCGGAAAAGTCAATATAGGCTTCATCAATTAAGACCATTCCTGGATTCTGGGCGCAGGTTTGGGCTAAATATTCGCAGTTTAAGTGACTGCCAATCGGCGCATTAGGAGAAGCCAAAAAGATTAATTTAGCTTCCGGACAAATTAAAGGGCCAGTTAACTCGAATTTTTCCCCTAACGGAAAGGTTTTAATCTCGGCTCCATGGACAGCGGCGATCGTTCGATAAAGGGAATAGGTTAAATCTAAAAAAGCAACGGTTTCCCCCGGATTAACAAAGGTTCTGAGGGCAATATTTAAAATATCATCAGAGCCATTGCCGGCTAAAACTTGGTTAATATTTACCCCAAAAACCTGAGCGGCGGCTTGACGTAATTGGGTAGAAACCGGGTCAGGATAAAGACGAACTTTGTCTAATTCCGCTTGCAAAGTTTGAAAAATTCGAGCGGGAGGCGGATAGGGATTTTCGTTGGTATTGAGTTTAACAAAATCCTGGGTTTGGGGTTGTTCTCCTGGGATATAACCAGGGGTTTGGCGAACAGAATCACGGATCGGTAACATGGGTTAATCAATGCAAAATTGTTCTGATAATAACAGAAAAAAAAGCCCTAGTCCTAATCACTGAGTGACGGCGATCGGGGAGCAGTCCGTCTTTTCCGGCTCAATCCTTGGGGGGCAAACCCATGGATGCAAACCAATAGAGTCCCTCAGCATACGACCCTTCTAAACCGGTGGGCTATTGAGCCGGATTCTCCGGTTGGGTAAGATGGGAGCAATGGAGTGGGGCTGTGAGATACTTTTAACCCCTTGACCCGGCGATCGCCAAGATATTGATACCGATGTTAAAACGCTTTTTTCCGTTCCGATTGGCCCTCAGTGGATTGGCGGGTATGCTCCTAGGCGGGAATGGATTTGCCCCTCTGCCTGCCCAGGCCGCAGACTGTGACTATACCCTCCAAAAAGACCAAGGACGTTTCTATCCGGTCAGTCAACTCCCCCAATTTGTCCAGCAAGAAATTCGCCCCGTGCTGGCCCCCACCAGTCAACCCTTTTATGTCCACATTATTAAAATTTGTCCGGCAGAAAAAACGCAAACTATCACTCTACAAATGGATAGTTTAAATTACTATATCTTGAGAATTAATAATCAAATTTTACCCCAGGATATTGTTCGTTATAATAATCGAATTCCCCTAGATATTAGTCTAAAAACTTTTTTGGAGGTTGTGGATCTAACCCCCAAATATCAATTTGCTAATCCCCTACCCAATCCGGAGCAGGAATCCTATCAGCAATTAGAAGATGGCTATAATAAACAACGAATTTTAAAAATGTATGCCTTTGTTTTTGCTGAATCCGCCCGGTTTGAAGACGTGCATCGGGCCCTAACCCGTGCCTTTGAAAAATCCTGTCAGATTCCCTGGCATAATTTTGATGCGTTGATTCATAATTGGGGAGATCTATCGCGGTTTATTCTCGCCCAAAATTTACTGACCTCTGGGCAAAGGGTGGGAGGTGCAACCCGTAATCTAGTGGCTCCGATTACCACCGACCAGGCCCAGCGTTTTGTTCGAGCCTTACAGGCCGGCCAGCCCCTGCGTTTTCATCCCGAAATTCCCTTTTTGTACTATAATTATCAGACTTGCTATCCTCTCTCGCCTGAATAAACCCCGTTTAACTTGAAACCCATCGTTTTTTGATTACCCAAGGCGATCCCCCTAAATTCCCCTTAAAAAGAGGGACTTGTCCCTGGAATATATCTAAAAAAATTACAGTTACCAAATAGACGTGGTTTAGCTAGAATTATTGATCGCCAGGGTTTTTGACCCGGCCAATAACCTTGGAAGCGAAAAAGTGTTTGAGTTTTGGATTGTTTAGCTTTTTAGCTTTGATTTTCTGCGTTTTTGATTAATTTTATTAATTTTGATGACCCCTATGACAGATTCTGAGGCCCAACTGACCCTAACAGACTTACAAGAACAAATTGCTCAACTTCAACAGGTAGTTCAATCGCAAAATGAACGTTGGCAACTAGTTTTGGAGGGAGCTAATGAAGGCATTTGGGATTGGAATATCCGCACCGGGGAATTTTTTACCTCTCCTCGTTTAAAAGCGATTTTTGGTTATACAGAAGGGGAATTGGTGGATTCGATTCAGCTTTGGAGCGAGTTAGTTCATCCGGAAGATCGAGAGCGGGTAAATTTGGCGATTCAGCACTATTTAACCGGGCAAAGTTCCCAGTATGCCGAAGAGGTGAGAATTCAATGTAAAGATGGTCATTATCATTGGATTTTGACGCGGGGGAAACTGTTACGAGATGCCCAGGGAAATCCCATCCGATTAGCAGGATCTAACACGGATATTCACCATCGCAAACAAATGGAGGAAGCCCGGCAACAATCGGAACAATTACTGCGATCGCTGATAGATAGTATTCCCGATTTAATTTTTTTTAAAGATACCCAGGGGATTTATCGGCTTTGTAACCAAGCTTTTCGGGAATTTGTGGGTAAATCAGAGGCAGAAATTATTGGTCAAAGTGATTGGCAATTATTTGATCCGAAGATGGCTCAATTTTTCCGAGAAAGGGATCAGGAAATGTGGTTAAAGGGAAAATCCCAACGGAATGAAGAATGGGTCACCTTTGCCGATGGTCAGGAACGCTGCTTGGAAACCTTAAAAACACCAGTCAAAGATCATTTGGGGGAATTGAGGGGATTAATTGGCATTAGTCGAGATGTAACAGTGCGTCACCAGGGAGAAGAATTACTACAAAAACGGGCCGAACGGGATAGTTTATTGTCTTCTATTTCCCAACTCTTATTAGAAAAAGATTGGGTGACAGCAGTTCATCAAACGTTGGCTTATCTGGGAGAATTTACCCACAGCGATCGCACGGCGATTACCCGTTATTGTGCTGATCAACAAAGCTGGAGTATGGTCAAAGAATGGCATCATCCAGACATTCCTTCCATTAAAAACCAACTACAAAATATTTCGGTCGCTGATTTTCCCTGGATGTTTGATCAACTCCGTCACAATCAGGCCTTAATTATTAATAATCTCCATGACTTGCCCACTGAAGCCGAAGCGGAAAAACTGTCCCTAGCTTGCCATGGTGTTCAATCTTTGTTGATTATGCCAATTACCAACGGCGAAAAAGTATTTGGTTACATCGGTTTAGACCGCATTCGTTACTGTCAAGCCTGGAGTGCCGATGAAATTAGTTTATTGCAATTAGTGGGTCAATTTTTGGCGATCGCCCAGGCCCGCAATGAAGCCGAAATGAACGCCCAACGGGATAAAGCCCGCTTTGAAGCTATTGTAGAAAATGCCAACGAAGCGATTATTGCCTTTGCGGAAACGGCTCAATCTGCTAACGACTCTCAATGGACAATTCAGCTTTTTAATCATGCGGCAGAAAAGGTTTTTGGCTATTCAGCAACGGAGATCCTGGGACAACCATTACATCAATTAATGGTAACTCCTTTAGCGTCTTTAAACGAAGCCGAAACGGTTCATACGCTTCAGGCTTGTCATCGAGATGGCAGTGTCTTTTTAGCAGAAGTTTCCCATTCTAAAATTCCCCTGGAGAGTCAATCTTTATTTATTGCCATTATTCGCAATATTACCGAACAAAGACAGGCCGAATTAGCCCTAAAACAGGCCAAAGAGTCAGCCGATGCGGCCAACCGGGCCAAAAGTGAATTTTTAGCCAGTATAAGCCACGAATTGCGGACTCCCTTGAATGCCATTATTGGTTTTAGTCAGATTTTAAACCGTGATCCGAGTTTAGTCGCTCACCGGCAAACTTTGGATATTATTAACCGGAGTGGTGAACACTTATTGGAATTAATTAATGACATTTTAGAGATGTCTAAAATTGAGGCGGGCCGTACCACCTTAAACGAAAGCAGTTTTGATCTCTATCGGCTTTTAGACAGTTTAGAATCCATGTTGACCCTCAAGGCGGCCACCAAACAATTACAACTCTTTTTTGAGCGATCGCCTTCAGTTCCCCAATATATCCACACCGATGAAAGTAAACTGCGTCAAGTTTTAATTAATCTGCTGAGTAATGCCATTAAATTTACCGATGAGGGGGGCGTAACCCTACGCATTCAACGCAATCTTGATCCTTCGTTAAATAACTCTGAGCAACCGGGGCAACTGCTTTATCTGGAATTTGAAATTGAAGATACGGGCTATGGCATTGATCCGGGGGAAATGAATCAATTATTCGCGCCTTTTGGTCAAACGGAAGCCGGTCGTAAATCCCAACAAGGAACGGGTTTAGGATTACCCATTAGTCAAAAGTTTGTGCATTTAATGGGAGGAGAAATCCAAGTTAAAAGTGAGCTAGGCAAGGGCAGTCTTTTTCGTTTTACTATTCAGGTACAATTTGCCAATATGACCGCTATTTTGCCTACTACTGTGCCTGCCCAGGTCATTGGTTATGAGTTACCGCCCGATCAACCCAATTATCGAATTTTGGTAGTTGACGATCGCCTAGAAAGTCGTTTGTTATTGGTTAAATTATTAGGAGATATGGGTTTTGCGGTGCGGGAAGCCTGTAATGGGCAAGAGGCGATCGCTGTGTGGGAAAGTTGGCAACCTCATCTGATCTGGATGGATATGCGAATGCCAATTATGGATGGTTACGAAGCCAGTAAACGCATTAAATCTACTCTCTCCGGTCAAGCAACGGTGATTATTGCCTTAACTGCGAGTGCCTTTGAGGAAGACCGGGCTTTGGTGCTATCGGCTGGTTGTGATGATTTTCTGCGTAAACCCTTCCGTGAAGAAACCCTTTGGCAAAAAATGGCAGAACATTTAGGGATTCAATTTCGCTATGGTTCCAGTCAGAATCCTACAGGAATTTCTTCCCCGGTATTCACAGATCTAGGAACGTCTCCTCTTAGTCATTTCTCCCTACAGGAATTATTAGCTAAAACCCCTCAATTCTGGCAACAACAATTAAAGGCGATCGCCCTAGAATGTAGTGATGAAGGAATTTTAGATCTATTGACTCACCTTCCCGAACCGACCCAGTTTTTACCCTTAACCCAACAGTTAGAAGTCTGGGCCAGGAGTTTTCAATTTGATCAAATTTTGGCTTTAATAGAGACTGAATAATCTGCTCACTATCTAGGGTCTGCTGAATAAGTCCACAAAGCGAACCTAGATGCCACAGAAGGCGAAAAATGGTGACACTCGGAGAGCCATAGCCATTTTCACCCCACTTTTTTAAACTGAAGTATATGGATTTTAATATCCAAATGTTATACGCTTCTACTTTATCGTTTTCAAAATTGCTGAAAGCATTATCCAGCAAGAATTCTACATTCGTTTAGCAGACCCTATCTATTGTTAAGGCTTCGGTAACGAACGACACTTAAAAAGATTTCGTTGTTACTATTTTTGATTTCATGTCGTAATGAATTGGATAGCCGAGAGTCATCGTTAATAAACTAAAGAAAAATATGTGTATCGAGTAATAATTTCATTGGAGATAAAATAAGTTTATAATTTCATTGGGTAAGGGGTCATTAAAGTCGTCGGGTACGATAAATTCATGGCAAGCTAGTCCTACTGGTCGGGACTGCTGGGATTGACTTAAAAATTGACAAATTTGCTGAATATCATTATTTTTTAAGGGATAATTGGGGTCTAGTTCTTGGTTATTGTTAATTAAGTATTGCCATTTTTGCAATAGGTTTTCTATGAAGTATTCCTTATCATTGATTGGTGGTTGATCCTGAGTTAAGTTTTCCACAATTTGCCAGATTAAATTAAGATTTTCTGGAGATAAGGTGGATATTTTTTCAGTTAAGCGATGTTGTAGTTCTGTGTTATTCATATTTTTTGTTATAGAATTTTGATTTTTTTGGGAGTGTAACTTTGATTGAATGATAGGGGTCATAGATTTAGCTATTTGTTCCATAAGATTATTATTTTACAAAATTGCTAGGGTTTCTTGTTGTTGCTCCCAATCTTCGGCACTAATGACTACAAAATCGGCTCCCGTCTTGATTGGTAATTTTGAGAGGAGTGTGTTGATTAATGACTTGTTTGATTAGGTTTTGTAAATTATTGGTAAATTCATTGATGGTGATGGAGTTCACTATTTTAAACCTCTTTGTTTAAAATTAGGGTTAAAAATTAGGTGTCTTTATATTAAGGAACGTGGCGATCATCCAAAAACATCAGCGATTACACAGCCTTATCATCAGCAATCCAATATTTATCTCCATTAAAATGAATCATATGAGTAGGATTATCTGCCAACCAAGCATGAGTTTCCCATGTAATATTATTTTTTAATAATTTTTTAAATTCATTAAAATCTTCAAATGCATTAATGAAAGATAGCTTGGCAGTACAATTTTCAAATATTTTTAATAACCTATCTCGTCTTTCAACATTAATTTCTCCACCTGTTTTAACTGCCTCAATAAGTGCCAACACATTTTTATTACTATGATAAAGAATGACATCTGGCACCGCATCATTATTCAATAAATTTTCAATTTTAATATTGATGCTTTCCAAAATATTTCGTGAATCTTGATCAATAAATCCGTCACGCTTTTCTGCATCACCAATATAGAGAACCTTATCAAAGTAATACTGAGGAGCAAATTCTTCTATAATCTTGACAATTAAAGGATTTTGTCCACCTGGCGATAAAGTTGTTGTTTGCCCACTTGGTAATGTGACAGGTAAACGGTTACTTTTTCTCTCTGCTGCATATCTTGCTTTTAATGATTGGTATTCTTTGTGAAAATCTGCTAATTTATCCTGATATTGCTCTGTCCCAAAGGATTGAATAAATTCTAAGACTTGAGGATTAATTTGGTAACAAGTCTTTGGACTATTTTTTGCTCTTGTTGGATCATCGGGATTTGATGTTACTAAATAAGCATCTTCTAAAACTCCTACGCATTCATCTCGAATTGTCTCACGAGTATTGGCCTTGTATTCCGCCCATCCCAATTCTCTGATTTTATCCATTATTGGTGTTATTCCCCACAATTTATTTGATGCTTGCTCCCAATTGATCTCAGTGGTCATACTTAATAATGTTAAAAAAACATAAATCTGAGTGTTACCTAACATTTTTGGAGGTAATCCCAAATCAGTGATAATTTGTTTAGCTTCTGTCATCAAGGTATCTAGAGATTTATTGTCCATTTTAAAAGTCCTCAAAAAATTTGAAGTTGTTGATATCCCATACTGGTTTGTAAGATAGAATTTTTTTGCCTTATTTCTGACAGAGAATAACGAAAATCAGATTGAATATAATTCTTACAACTTTCCGCTAAATGATAAGACAACATAGGAGGAACAGCGTTACCAATTTGATCAAAAACGGATTGCTCACTACCAGAAAAAACAAACCAATCAGGAAAGCTTTGTAGTCTTGCCGCCTCTCTGATTGTTAAACGACGACGACGACCATCGGGTAATTTTATTCGTTGCATATCTCCCGTTGCACCAGCCAGATTTCGACAAGTTAAGGTTCTTGCTGGCTTATCTAAATGAAGATCACGAGGATTTTTACATTTAGAAGCTTTTTCATATTTGGCGATGTAATTATTCATATTTTCAGTTAAAAATTTGGCATCGTGTGGGATTTCATAAGCCATTTCCTCTAAGGTTTCACCAGCACTTATTTGATAAGATAATTGATGAGGAAAAGAGAACTTACCTCGATGTCCTACAATGAAAACTCTCTCTCTATTTTGAGGTGTCTCGTAATTAACTGCATTCAATAATTCAACTTCAACTAGATAATCAAATCCACGAACAATTGAAATAAAATTATCCAAATATTTTTTATTTCGATACATTAGCCCTCTTACGTTTTCAATTAAAATCAAATCTGGCAAATTTTTTTCTATTAGGGATATAAAAATAGGAAAACCATCTCTTTCATCTTTCATTCCCTTTTGCTTACCGTTTACACTAAAAGGCTGACAGGGTGGCCCTCCAATTAAAATCTGACACTTGGGCAGTTGCGTTTCTAAACAAAGATTAACTTCTGAGCAATCTCCGATTAAATTTTGATTGTAAGAGCTACAAGCATCCTTGTTTTTTTCCCATCCTTTGCTCAAAAATCCGTGTGCCTCAAAACCTAAGCTTAAACCTCCACATCCAGCAAATAAATCAGTGACGGTCGGGAGACGATTATCAATTTTAGGCTTAAGCACATTATTGATTTTTTTCATATAATCGGTTTTCTTTTTGCTGTAAGATTCTTGCGAGTCTTCTGATAGTTTCATATTTTTTAGATAGAGTAGTGTTTTTTAACTTATTGAATTGAATTTACTAAATTATTCTAACAGTGATCGCTCTTTAAACATTAGAGAAAAAGCCAAACTTAATAACTGCACTGACCACCGCAGTAAAAATAATACCAATTAATGCCCATATCTGAGCGCGTTGGCTACCTCTAAGGTCTTTAACCTCCTCTTTTACCGTCGTTAAGTCAGCCTTGACGGTTGCCATATCAACTTTTAGATCAGTCAGGTCGCTCTCAATTTTGTCTAACTTTTGCTCCAGACGGTCAAAACGCTGGTCTAGCTTATTGAGAACATCCTTTAAATCAGTTTCAATCATCATTGGCATGGTTTCCACCTCGTCGCGCCCCTTTCATTTTAGGTTAACAGATTAGAACTTGGGTAATAACAACAAATTTAACCCATTGAAACGCGATCGCCCCATTCGTAATGAGACCACATCATTAAAATCTTAACCCTGTAAGCCTGATTATCAACTTCATAAACAAGACGATGCTGAATATTGATCCTTCTTGAGTACATACCAGCCAAATCTCCCGTTAGTTTTTCGTAGGAGGGCGGATTTTGATAGGGATCAGTCTTGAGAATATTAATTAACTGATCAACTTTAGATTTTAGACCCGCACGAGTGATTTTTTCAGCATCTTTTAAAGCTCGTTTTGTTAATGCTATTTCCCACATTACCACTCCACCTTATCCAGGGGAATACAATTTTCCCAACTGGTATTTTTTCCTGCAATTAAATCATCCCTAACTCCTGGAATAGACGATAAATAAAGAGTTTCCTGTAAACCATTCCATTCCTCCAAAGAAACCAATACCGCCTGTTTCTGCTCATTAACTGTAATGAGTGTAGCTTGCTGACCCTGATTAACCTGATCAATGAGATCGGCCAGGGTAGGATTCGACTCTTGGAGATTAATCTGATTCATAAACAACACAAAAAGTTTAACTCACATTATAGCTTACCAAACCTGGGGCGTAAACTCTGCGTCATTTAAGATTATCACATTTTTCCCCGATTGCACTAACACAAATAACCCCTGACGATAAGCATAACTCGCCACCTCATCGGGAACCGCCATCGCCGCCACCGCTCCCAAAGCCTTTACATCTCGAAAACGAGGCATTAACCGCTTAAACTTAGCCAAACGTTGTAAATGCTCATCCACATCCCTTTGGGTTAACTTACTTTTGACCTCCACTAAAATCGCATCTGTGTCATTAACCACTAACAAATCAATTTCTAAACCTTCATGGTCTCGTGTTACCGAAAGTCCAGGGTGAAACTCATGGACATCAATACCCCGCTCCTGAAAAAGACGCACCACCGCAGGACGCACTTGATACTCAACAAACTCCCCTAAACGATTCCCCAACTCGCCGATCTGCTTACTAACACTTT
>JACCDQ011093393.1_pt1 | contig 12825 bp, 13 predicted proteins | sample 7446031 | NCBI WGS metagenome assembly JACCDQ01 (sample SAMN15323442, study PRJNA562643) | freshwater metagenome | isolation source: river surface water | place: USA:Blue River Watershed | collected 2017-08-17 | reverse complement strand
CGGAATCCAACGGCAGCAGGGTGTGGTCGAGGTCGAACAGGGCCAGATTCATGGGTGGCGCTCACTCGCTTTCAAGCATGGCCTTGATGAGGGGAATGGTGATGGCACGCTGGGTGCGCAGGGCGTAGCCGTCAAGACGATCAAGCAGGGTCATGAGGCTGCTGAGGTCGCGCGAAAAACGGTTGAGCATGAAATCCATGACCTCGTCGGCCAGCAGCACCCCGCGCTCGTCGGCCGCGCGGCGCAGCACGGCACGCCGCTCCGCCTCGCCCAACAGGTGCAATTGGAACACATGACCCCAGCCCAGGCGGGTGCGCAGGTCTTCACGCAGCGCCAGATCGGCCGGCGGGCAATCGGCTGCGGCGAGCACCCAGCGGGCCGGCCCATGCACTGGCGTCTGGGCGTTGACGAACCAGTTGAACGCAGCCGCCTGCTGGGCAGCGGTGTAGAGCTGGCAATCGTCCAGAATGACGACGGCCCAGCGGTCGTCAAACTCGGGCGGCGTCAACGTGGTGGCATCGAGCCAGCCAACGCCCGCCCCCTGCCCCAGCACCAGGTCGCGCACCGCCTGCAGCAAATGGGTTTTGCCGCTGCCCGACGCGCCCCACAGAAAGGTGGGCACGGGCGAACGCAAAGGGTTGCCGGCCCACAGGCGCAGGTGCGCCAAGGCGTCGGCGCTACCGTCTGCCAGAAAATTGTCCAGCGAGGGGCGCGGCGCCAGCCCCATGTCCAACACGAGCTGCTGCATGCTCAGCGCTCCTCCTGTGGGGCGGGCACGTCGGGCGCACGCCCGTCGGTGTACAGCGGGCTGCTCAGGTACACCGCCTGCACGCGGCGCACGGCCACCAGCAACACGGCACTGGCCGGCAGCGCGATCAGCACCCCCACAAAACCCAGCACATGGCCAAACGCCATCAACGCAAAAATGACCACGATCGGGTGCAAGCCAATGCGCTCGCCCAGCAAACGGGGCGTGAGGTAGAGGCTTTCCAGCACCTGACCCACCATGTACACACCGGCCACCAGCGCCACCCCCCAAAGGGCTTGGAATTGCAGCAAAGCGGCCAGCAAACCCAGCACCAAGCCCAGGCCAAACCCCAGGTAAGGCACAAACACCGCCAGGCCGGTGAACACCCCGATCGGCAACGCAAGCTTCAGGCCCACCAGCGCCAGGGCCACGGTGTAGAACACGGCCAGCAGTCCCATCACCAGCAATTGCCCGCGAAGGTACTGGCCCAGCACCTCGTCGGTGTCGTCCAGAAACCGCTGAACCCGGGCCTGCCAGCGCGGGGGCACCATGTGCTTGATGCGCTGCACCAGGCCATTCCAGTCCAGCAACAGGTAGTAAGCCACGATGGGCATCAGCACCAGGTTGCCGAGCACCGCCGCCACGGCACTGCCACCGATGCGCACCGACGACAGCACACGCTCAACCAACTGGCCTTCGTGCCCCGACACCAGGCGTTGCAGCACATCCCGCACCAGGTTGACGTCGATCTGGGCGTCCAGTCCCAGGCGCTGGGCCCACGGCGTGAGCCAGAGGTTGAACTGGTCCAGCAGCGGTGGAATTTGCTCGCGCAGCAGCGGCAACTGGCGCGTCACCACGGGCACGATCATCAAGGCCACCGCGAGCAACACCAGCATCAGCAAGGCGATGGCGAGGCCGGCACCCAACCAGCGCGGCACGCGGCTGGCGTGCAAACGCTCCACCACCGGGTGCAACGCGTAGGCCATGACGGCCGCCACCACGAAGGGCATGAGCACCGGGCCCAACAGATCGAGCAGCCACCAGGCGGCCACAGCCAAGGCCAACCAAGCGAGTGCGCGGGCTTGCGTGGCGGTCAATGACATGGCAAAAAACTGGAAGACATGGCGGGGCCCGTAAAATCTCTGCATTCTATCGGCCTACCTTCTTATGACGACTCCCCTTTCCTACAAAGACGCTGGTGTGGACATCGACGCGGGCGACGCCCTGGTTGAACGCATCAAACCGCTGGCCAAGAAGACGATGCGCGAAGGCGTGCTCGCCGGCATTGGCGGCTTTGGCGCGCTGTTTGAAGTGCCCAACCGCTACCAAGAACCCGTGCTGGTGAGCGGCACCGACGGCGTTGGCACCAAGCTGAAGCTGGCGTTTGAGTGGAACATGCACGACACGGTGGGCATCGACCTGGTGGCCATGAGCGTGAACGACGTGCTGGTGCAGGGCGCCGAGCCGCTGTTCTTCCTCGACTACTTTGCATGCGGCAAGCTGGACGTGGACACCGCCGCCGCCGTGGTGGGCGGCATCGCCAAAGGTTGCGAGTTGAGCGGCTGCGCACTGATTGGCGGCGAAACCGCCGAAATGCCCGGCATGTACCCAGCCGGCGAATACGACCTCGCCGGCTTTGCGGTGGGCGCGGCGGAAAAATCCAAAATCCTGACCGGTCAGAACGTGCAAGCCGGTGACGTGGTGCTGGGCCTGGCCTCGCACGGCGTGCACTCCAACGGCTTCAGCCTGGTGCGCAAGTGCATCGAGCGCGCCGGCGCCGATCTGCCCGCCACGCTGGACGGCATGCCGTTCAAGGAAGCTGTGATGCGCCCGACCCGCCTGTACGTGAAGAACGTGCTGGCCGCCCTGGCGCAGCACCCGATCAAGGCGCTGGCCCACATCACCGGCGGCGGTTTGCTGGAAAACATCCCGCGCGTGCTGCCCGAGGGCACCGCTGCACACCTGAATAAGGGCAGCTGGCCGCAGACCGAGCTGTTTGCCTGGCTGCAGAAGGTCGCGGGCATCGACGACATTGAGATGAACCGCACCTTCAACAACGGCATTGGCATGGTCGTAGTGGTGGACGCGGCGAACGCCGAGGCCACCGCAGCCACGCTGCGCGGCTTGGGTGAAACCGTTTACACCATCGGCGCCATCGCGCCGCAGGGCAACGGCGCGCCGGTCGTGGTCGCCTGACAGGTCGCTGAGCGGGTCAACTCAGCGCGCGCCTGAGTTCCCGCACCCGCTGGGCGATCGCATCGGCGTCCAGCGGATCTTCGGCATGGGCCAGATAGGCTTCCAAGTCGGGCAACGCCCGGTTGGGGCGGCCCAGTTCGGCCCAAGCCAGCCCCCGGTCGCGCCACTCCGTCCAGTCGCTGGGCAACAGCAGCACCAGGCGGTCCATCACCGCGATCAGCCGCACCCAGTCTTCCTGCGTGCGGTGGATTTCTTTCAGATTGCGCAACACCCGCGCCAGGATGTCGCGCGAAGGCGCTGACTGCAGGTACAAACCCACCGGCACGTCGAACTCGTCCACCAGCCCGTTGCGGCGCTTGAACGGTTCCAGCCGGTCCGACAGGTCTTCGCGGCTGAGGGACTGGCCGGTGAACGGATCGATCACGACCTGACCTTGCGGCAGGTTGACCTTAACCATGAAATGCCCGGGGAAATTCACCCCCCGCGCCTGCAAGCCCAAACCCTGCGCCAGTTCCAGCCACAGCACCGCCAGCGTGATCGGGATGCCGCGCCGAGTGCGCAGCACGACGTTGAGGTAGCTGTTGTCGGCGTCGTAGTAATGGTTGACGTTGCCGCCAAAACCCAGGTCGTGGAAAAAGAACTGGTTGAGCATGCGCAAACGCTGCAAAGGCCCGGCATCACTCGGCAGGCGCCGCCGCACACGGGCCAGCAACTGGTCGATGTCGCCCAGCACGGTCTGCACGTCCAGGTCGGGGTATTCGTCCATGGCGACCGCGGCGGTGGCTTCCAACAAAGGAAATCCCTCATCGTCCTGCACCAGGCTGGCGAAGTAGTCGAGCGGTGAAGGGGGCTGGGTCGGCAAACGCATGGCTTACTTTCGCACAAACTGGCGCAGTTGCACACCGGCCAGCAGCAACACCCCGAAGTACACCACCACCGCCCCGAGCACGATCAGGGCCAGCATCGCGATGCGCCGCCAAGCGTCCACCGCATGCACCCAGTCCACGCGACCGCCAGCCCACAACAGGTAGACCGCCAACAGCGCGCTGGCCGCGACGACCTGCATCGCAAACACGCCCCAGCCAGCCTGGGGCTGGTAACCGCCACGCCGGCGCAACCCGAACAGCAACCACCCCGCGTTGAGCAAAGCCCCCAGGCCGATCGCCAGTGCCAGGCCGGCGTGGGCCAGGTAAGGCACCAGCACCACGTTCATGAGTTGCGTAAACACCAGCACCACCACCGCGATGCGCACCGGAGTGCGGATGTCTTGCCGGGCGTAGAAGCCCGGCGCCAGCACCTTGATGGCGATCAGCCCCAACAGACCCGCGCCATAGCCCATCAGTGCCAGCGAGGTCTGGCGCACATCGGCGGCGGTGAAGGCCCCATAGTGGTACAACGCCGCCACCAGCGGCTGGGCGAAGGTCAGCAAGGCGACGGCGCAAGGCACCGCCAGCAACACCACCCAGCGCAGCCCCCAGTCCAGCAGGGCGCTGTAACGGTCGTTGTCGTTGGCGGCCTGGGCGGCAGCCAGTTGCGGCAACAACACCACGCCCAACGCCACACCCAGCATCGCGGTGGGAAACTCCATCAAACGGTCGGCGTAGGTGAGCCAACTGACGCTGCCGGTGACCAGGTGCGAAGCGATCTGCGTGTTGATGAGCAGCGAAATCTGCGCCACGCTGACGCCCAGCAAGGCCGGCAGCATCAGGGTGAGGATGCGTTGGGTGCCCGGATGGCGCCATGCGTCACGCACCGCGCTCCAGCGCCACCGCACGCGGGGCAGCAGGCCCAGCCGGCGCAACGCCGGCAATTGAACGCCCAACTGCAGCAAGCCGCCCACCATGACGCCGCCCGCCAGCGCGTAGATCGGCTCCACCCCGAGCGAGCCGAACCAAGGCGCGCCCCAGCCTGCGGCCGCGATCATGGACACGTTGAGCAGCACCGGCGTGGCGGCCGGCACGGCAAAGCGCTTCCAGGTGTTCAGCACCCCCGCCGCCAGTGCCACCAGCGACATGAAGCCGATGTAGGGAAACATCCAGCGGGTCAACACCACCGCCACCTCAAAACCTTGCGGGTTTTGCTGCAAACCGGCCGCCATGGCCCACACCAGCACCGGCGCCGCCAACACACCGAGCACACACGTGGCGGTCAAGGCCCAGGCCAACACCGTCGCCACCTGGTCGATCAGCACTTTGGTCGCCGCTTCGCCGTCTTTTTCACGGCTGGCCGCCAACACCGGCACAAACGCCTGGCTGAAAGCCCCTTCGGCAAACAAGCGACGCAGCAGGTTGGGGATGCGGAACGCGACGTTGAACGCGTCGGTGAGGGCACTGGCGCCGAAGGTGGCGGCGATGAGCAATTCCCGAACCAGACCGGTGATGCGGGACGCCAGCGTCAGCAGGGATACGAGGGATGCGGATTTGAAGAGCGACACGGCGCGAGTGTAGCCGGCGCCCTACAATGAAACCGATATGAGCATTTTGAACGCCGACCTGCACTGCCACTCCACCGTGTCCGACGGCACGCTGGAGCCCGAGGCCCTGGCCGCCCGCGCCAAAGCCAACGGGGTGGAGCTGTGGTCGCTGACCGACCACGACGAAATCGGTGGCCAGCACCGCGCGAGGGCGGCCGCCCAGGCGCTCGGCCTGCCCTACCTGACCGGGACCGAAGTGTCCGTCACTTTCGCCGACGTGACGGTGCACATCGTCGGCCTGGGCTTTGACCCCGATCACCCGGCCATGGTGCAGGGGCTGGCAGCCACCCGGGGTGGCCGGGGCGAGCGCGCACAGGAAATGAGCGCACAACTGGCGCTGGCCGGCATTCCCAACGCCTACGAAGGGGCATTGCGCTACGTGGGCAACCCAGAGCTGATTTCGCGCACCCACTTTGCCCGCTTTCTGGTGGAAAGTGGCGTGTGCCGCGACACCAACGAGGTGTTCCGCAAATACTTGACCGAAGGCAAACCCGGTTTTGTGCCGCACCGCTGGGCCAAGCTGGGCGATGCGGTGCGCTGGATCCGCGAAGCCGGCGGCGTGGCGGTGATCGCCCACCCCGCGCGCTACGACCACAGCCCAACCCGGGAATACGCGCTGTTCTCCGAATTCAAGGCCCACGGTGGGCAAGCGGTGGAAGTGGTGACGGGCAGCCACGCGCCCAGCGAATACGGCAAATACGCCGACATGGCGATCGAGTTTGGCCTGGCCGCCTCGCGCGGCAGCGATTTCCACAGCCCCGAGGAAAGCCACTGCGACCTGGGCTCCCTGCCATTCCTGGAAGGGCGGCTGACGCCGGTCTGGGAATTGCTGGCCGACCGCATCCAGTAAGCGATGGGCGCCGCTTACGCCCGCCCCTTGCAGGGCGTTGTGTTCCTCGTCATGGCGGTGGCGTGCTTTGCGCTGCTGGACAGCACCGTCAAAGTGCTCAGCGTCACCGTGTCGGTGCTGATGGTGGCGTGGTTTCGCTACATTTTCCAGGCGGTGGTGATGGCCGGCTTCGTGCTGTCCACCTCGGGCTGGCGCAGCCTGCGCACCCAGCGCCCGGGTCAACACCTGGTGCGCGGTCTGCTGTTGTTGCTCACCAGCGTCCTGGGCTTTGCCAGCCTCATCTACATGCCCGTGGGCGAATTCACCGCCATCATCATGCTGACGCCGCTGGTGGTGACGCTGCTGGCGGCGGTGTTTTTGAAAGAACAGGTGGACCTGGTGCGTTGGTTGCTGGTGACGGGTGGCTTGGTGGGCGCGCTGCTGGTGATTCAGCCGACCGGCCAGGCCCTGGGCTGGCCGGTGCTGATGCCCCTGGCGTTGGTGGTGATTTACGCCTGCTTTCAGATCCTCACCAGCCGCATGGCCCGCACCGAAGACGCCATGACGATGCACTTTTACACCGGCGGGACGGGCGCTTTGCTGGTCAGTTTGTTGCTGCCCTGGGTCTGGACCACGGTGGAAGACTGGAAGACGCTGGCCTTGCTGTGCCTGACTGGCCTGTTCGGCACCGTGGGGCATTTCCTGCTGATCCAGGCCTTCAAGCGCGCGCCGGCCGCCACACTGGCACCCTACATGTACACCCAGATCGGCTTTGCGCTGCTGGCCGGCTGGGTGTTTTTCGACCACGTGCCTGGCGCCCTGGAGTTGTGGGGCATCGGCCTGATCGTGGTGTGCGGCGCCACCATCGCGTGGCTTTCTGCTCGGCAGGGCCGGTAGGCCACAATCGGGCCATGTCGCAGTTTTTTGAAGTTCACCCCGACAACCCGCAGCCCCGCCTGCTGAAACAGGCCGCGCAGTTGTTGCACAAAGGCGGCGTGCTGGCCGTGCCCACCGACTCCAGCTACGCGCTGGTCTGCCACCTGGACGACAAGGCCGCCGCCGATCGGCTGCGCCGCATCCGCGGGGTGGACGACAAGCACCACCTGACGCTGCTGTGCCGCGACCTGAGCGAACTGGCCAACTACGCCCGGGTGGACAACCGGCAGTACCGGCTGCTGAAGCTGGGCACGCCCGGCGCCTACACCTTCATTCTGGAAGCGAGCAAAGAGGTGCCGCGCCGCGTCAGCCACCCTTCGCGCAAAACCATCGGTTTGCGGGTGCCGCAACACAAGGCGCTGCAAGAACTGCTGGCCCTGCACGGCGCCCCTTTGTTGGCGACCACGCTGATTCCCCCGGGCGACACCGACCCGCTGAACGACGCGCACGAGATCCGCGAACGGTTCGAGCACGACCTGGCGGGCGTGGTGGACGCCGGCGCCTGCCCGCTGGCACCGACCACGGTGATCGACCTCACCCCCATGGGCAGCGGTGACGACCCCGAAGTGCTGCGCGAAGGTGCCGGCCCGCTGAGTGCGCTGGGCCTGTGACCCGGTAGTAAGGGACAATCGCGCATGGACTTTGCCCAGATCATCCAGACGGTGGCCATTTACGCCATTCCGGTGCTGCTCGCCATCACCGTGCACGAGGCCGCCCACGGCTACGCGGCACGCCACTTTGGGGACAACACCGCGTACATGCTCGGGCGCATCACACTCAACCCGATCAAACACATCGACCCGGTGGGCACCGTGGCCATGCCATTGCTGCTGCTGTTCGCCACCGGCGGCGCCTTCCTGTTCGGCTATGCCAAGCCGGTGCCGGTGAACTTCGGGCGGCTGCGTCGGCCCAAGCGCGACATGGTTTGGGTGGCGCTGGCCGGCCCGGCGGCCAACCTGGTGCAGGCGGTCGTCTGGCTGGTGCTGTACTACCTGATGCGCGCCACCGGCGTGGACGAAGTGTTCTTTTTGAAAATGGCACAGGGGGGCCTGAGCGTCAACCTGGTACTGTTCGCGCTCAACATGTTCCCGCTGCCGCCACTGGACGGCGGGCGCATTCTGGTGGGCCTGCTGCCCATGCGGCCTGCGCTGGCGGTGTCGCGCATTGAGCCATTCGGCTTTTTCATCGTGCTCGGGCTGGTGCTGACCGGCCTGCTGGGCACCTACTGGCTGGGCCCGCTGATGGGCCTGACCGCCGGTTTGTTGGAAACCCTGCTGACGCCGCTGCGCTGGCTGCTGTTCTGACCCCTTTCCTTTCCACGTTTTCGTCTGCTGCTTTCCACCATGAGCCAAGTGCGCGTTCTCACCGGCATCAAACCCACCGGCACCCCCCACCTGGGCAACTACGTCGGCGCCATCCGCCCCACGGTGCGCGCCAGCCGCCAGCCGGGGGTGGACAGCTTCCTGTTCCTGGCCGACTACCACGCCATGATCTCCACCCAGGACCCAGGGCGGCTGCAACACTCCACGCTGGAGATCGCCGCCACCTGGATCGCCTGCGGCCTGAACCCGGCCGACGTGACGTTCTACCGCCAGTCGGACGTGCCCGAAATCCCCGAGCTGACCTGGTTTTTGACCTGCGTCTGCGGCAAGGGGCTGCTGAACCGCGCCCACGCCTACAAGGCGATGCTGGACAAGAACGCCGCCGCCGGGACCGAGCCTGACGACGGCGTGAGCGCTGGCCTGTTCATGTACCCGGTGCTGATGGCGGCCGACATTTTGATGTTCAACGCCCACCAGGTGCCGGTGGGGCGCGACCAGGTGCAGCACATCGAAATGGCGCGCGACATGGCCAGCAGCTTCAACCACCTGTACGGCGAGCACTTCACCCTGCCGGACGCGGTGATCGAAGAGAGCGTGGCCACCCTGCCCGGCCTGGACGGCCGCAAGATGAGCAAGAGCTACGACAACGTGATCCCGCTGTTCGCGCCGCCGGAACAGTTGCGCAAGCAGATCATGGGCATCGTCACCGACTCGAAAGCGCCGGGCGAGCCCAAACAGACCGAAGGCTCGGCCCTGTTCCAGATTTACCAGGCCTTTGCCACGCCCGAAGAAACCGCAGCGCTGGCCCAGGCCTATGCCGACGGCATTGCCTGGGGCGACGCCAAGCAGATGCTGTATGAGCGCATTGACCGCGAAATCGCGCCCATGCGCGCCACCTACAACGAGCTGATGGCCCACCCGGAAAAGGTGGAGGCGATGTTGCAAGCCGGGGCGGTGAAAGCTCGCGCGGTGGCCACACCCTTCACGGCGCGGGTGCGGCATGCGGTGGGTCTGCGGCCACTGCAAGCGAGTGCTGTGCCGGCCGCCGTCAAAGCCGACAAGGCGGCACTGCCCACCTTCAAACAGTACCGCGAAAAAGACGGTCTGTTCTACTTCAAACTGGCCGACGCCAAAGGCCGGGTGCTGCTACAAAGCGTGGGCTGCGCCTCGCCCAAAGACGCCGGCCAGGCGATTGCACGACTGAAAGCCGAGGGCTACGGCGCCTGCCCTGACCTGCACGCCTTGGCGCCCGTGGCGGACGGCGCCAGCGTAGCCGAGGCCGAAACCGCACTGCAAGCGCTGCGCGACGCCGAATGAGCCACCGCGCGCGAAAACGTGGCGCGCGGTGCTGCTAGAATACGAGCTTCGACTCCAGGAAAGATGGCAGAGTGGTCGAATGCGCGGGACTCGAAATCCCGTATACAGTTTTACTGTATCGAGGGTTCGAATCCCTCTCTTTCCGCCAGCAAGTCTAGGCCCTCACTTTTCGAGGGCCTTTTCTTTGCCTGAAACCCAGCGTTCATGCGGGTTTGCGGCCGGTTCGGGTTTCTCTACCCGGGCGTTTTGACAGGGTTTTCTCCCCTCTCTCTTCCCGCTTTCTCTACGGGCTCTTTTTCCCGATCCACTGTGACGTTTTGGGCCGCTCTGCGCTCCAGACAAAACGGGGCGCCCATCACCCGATAGACACCCCGTGGTTGCTTGTGATTCTTTTGTTCTTGCGGCTCAAGCCATGCCCAACATCTCCCGCTGCGCCTGCCAGTCCATCGGGAATGGCACAGAGGTCAAGAGCTTGGTTGCGTTGAGCCCGATCGGGTGATCGCCTCGCTCGATTGCCTGAACGATGTCCGGCGCCAGCAAGGCGACGTTGATCACCCGGCTGACGTATTGAGGGTTGGCTTGCTCCTCCTGAGCGATCACCCCGATGCCCTGCCCGCCAAAGGTCAGGCGGTGCAGCCAGACACGGGCTTTGACCATGAGCTCGACCAGGCCAGGATCGGGCTGGCGCAACCGCTGGTTGTCGCTGTCCTGGTCACCGATCACCAACCGCACCGCCATCCCGCAACGTTTGCGTTGGGCAGGAACGTCGAGCACGACTTCTGAATGGGGTGAGCTCTCCTCTATCTGGAAGCCAGCACCATTGAGATCGAGCCGGATGTACATCTGGGTAGCCGCGACTTCCACTTGGTTGATAGCGGGTGGGAGGGTTGTCTTGGGATCGTGCCGCAGGGCGAGGGTGAGTGCCTTGGCCCGCTTCAGGGCGTCGCTGGCGAGCTGGGCGTTTTGCCAGCCGACCGCATCGATGACATTCTTTTCCTGCGAAGCCCAGTCGATGATGGACTGAATGATGATCTGTTCGAGTTCGTCAGCGGGCAAGCGGATCGGCTCGCCGGGCTCATCGGCTGGGGTAACGTAGTAGCGGTAACGCTTGTGGCCCTTGCGGGTGTGGGAAGGGATCAACCGTCGGCCAGCATCGTCCACGAGCTTGCCCGCGAGCAAACTGGGGTGGGCGGCATGTGATTGGGTCTTGTCGCCCTGACGGTTGTCAGCCAGGCGCTGCTGCACTTGCTGCCAGAGTTGCTCGTCAACGAGCGCGGGGTGCTGCCCGGGGTGGACCTCTCCCCTGTGGGGGATCAGGCCCAAATAGATGGGGTTGCTCAGGATACGGTAGAGGTGACCCCGGCTGAAGGTTTTGTTTCCGCCGAAGCCTTCGCGCTTGTTCTGCCTCTCGGGGGTCAGCCACTTGCGATTCTGAAGCTCAACACTGAGCCTCCTGACGCAGCTGAGCTTGAGGTAGAGCTCGTAGATCTGACGAATGCGGCTGGCGTGGGGCTCTTCGGGCTGCAAGGTGCGGCCCTGGGCTTTGTAACCGATGGGGGGCACGCCACCCATCCACAACCCTTTGCGTTTGGAAGCCGCAATCTTGTCGCGGATCCGCTCACCGGTGACTTCGCGTTCGAACTGGGCAAAGGACAGCAACACGTTCAGTGTCAGCCTCCCCATGGAGGTGGTGGTGTTGAACTGCTGGGTGACCGAGACGAAGGAAACACCTTTGGCATCGAAGAGTTCAACCAGTTTGGCGAAATCGGCGAGCGAACGGGTCAGGCGGTCGACCTTGTAGACGACGATCACCTTGACCTTGCCTGCTTCGATGTCGGCAATCAGGCGTTTCAGGGCCGGGCGCTCGGTGTTGCCACCGGAGAAGCCCCCATCGTCGTAGGCGGTGGGCACAAGGCTCCAGCCCAGGCTCTTCTGGCTCAGGACATAGGCCTCGCAGGCTTCGCGCTGGGCGTGCAGGGAGTTGAAATCTTGCTCGAGCCCTTCTTCGGAGGACTTGCGGGTGTAGATGGCGCAGGCGAGCGTGGGAATCTGGGCTTGGGGGGCCTGGAGCCCCCGGGAGAAGGAAGCAGGGACCTTTTTAGGCATCAGCGTTGGGCTCCCGGTTTAACGCCGAAGAAGGCGGGGCCGGACCACCGGGTTCCGGTGATGGCGCGTGCGATGGCGCTGAGGCTTTGATAGGTCTTGCCTGCATGCTCGAAGCCATCGGCGGTGACCAGCACTTCGTGGGTGCAGCCCTGCCATTCACGCAACAAGCGCGTGCCGGGACGCAGAGACACAGCGGGGCGGCCGGTGGACAGTCGCTCCCCCGGTTTAAGGCCAGCGCCAGCCATCTGGGCATGCCAGACGAGTACGCGGCGCACGAGACTGGCTTGGAGCTTGGCTGGGGGTTCGTGGTCGAAGAGGGAAACCCAGCGTTGGTCGAGGACAGGACGATCGGCAGTGGTGAGCTCCTCAATCAGCATCACGAGCCCTCCACGATGCGGTAGACACGCACGGCATCCTCGAGCTGCCATTGCACTGTCAGGCCTAGGCGTTTGCGCAAGGAGCCGCTGAGCACGCCGCGCACGGTGTGGGATTGCCAGCCGGTGAGGGTCATCATCTGGGCCAGGGTGGCGCCAGAGGATGAGCGCAGTAGCGCGATCAGTTGGGATTGTTTGGTGTCGGGCTGGGCCGGGGCCTGGGTCTCTGGGGCCGCGGTTGCTTTGGGGGCCGGGCGAGGTTTGGCGGATGGTTTGGCTACCTGAGGGTTACCGCGGGTGCTCTTGGCCTTGGTGCTGCCGGGTTTGGAGATGGCAGTCTTGGATGGGGTGCGTTTCATGTAGTGCTCCTGTGCCAAAAGCGGCACAAGGGCAGTAACTGTTGATTCCAATCCAAACTTGACCCACAAATGAGGTGATTCCACTCCAAAACTGAGCCACGTTATCCACATATCCTGCTGATTTTTTGAGCAGGGGAACATAGGAGTGATCAACGTGGGAACCCT
>JACCDQ010778665.1_pt1 | contig 12825 bp, 12 predicted proteins | sample 7446031 | NCBI WGS metagenome assembly JACCDQ01 (sample SAMN15323442, study PRJNA562643) | freshwater metagenome | isolation source: river surface water | place: USA:Blue River Watershed | collected 2017-08-17 | reverse complement strand
TTGGTGGAATATGTTCCAAGAATTGAAATAGAATCGAATTGTTTAACGACACTCCAATAAGCAATATCGGTCATTGTATTATATATATTATATACAATACAGTGAGATTATAATTTACAATTTAACTGGATCCGGGGGTTTATCATGATGAGTACTGTCGCTTTCTATTTTACAACTTCCAGAACAACATTCTGATGTAAAATGCCGTTGCTTCACACTTTGATGTATATTAATGATCATTGTGGCTATACTTGTGATTAATGTCGATATAACGACAACTTCCCAACTCATACTGTCATACTATTAGTCGAGAATTTATTTTCTTTTTAATTTGAGCCATTTGTCATAGGCTTCAAGGTCTTTTATATTTTTGAAAGGTTCCCAAGTATTTTCCGAGTCAGGAAATCCGGCCCATTTGACTTCATAATATTTCCTGCCATTATTGATTTTTTCACCGACAATAGCCTCTACAAGATATTCTGGTTCTTTATTGATCGCTGTTCGTTTTTCTTTTTTTGGTTTTAGATTTTCTGGAATAATTATATTGCCTTCTTCATCGACACTTCCAATGTCAACCCTTTGTTGTCTCCTTCTAAATTTTGCATGTGATGTATCTTTTTCTGTTTGGGTTACAGACTCATCATTATCTTCCTTATTAACTTTTTGTAGATCACTTTCTCTTTTGGTCTCCCCGTTATCGAGAACATAGTTGTACCCACTGATAGAAGTAATAATGAATGTTTTTTTACTCCACGTCCTTTCGTATCCTTTATCAAAAACAGTTTTTTTCAATCGTGTCCTAACTATATCACCGACTTTCAATTTATTGTGTTCGACTGTATTTTTTATCTTATCAATAAAACAGTCCCGTACTGACATAAAATATTGATTGGCTTCATTTGGTTTCACATTACAAATTCCTCCATGCGGAGTGTTGTTATAATTGTCAACAAATTCTTGTAGACTGTTAATCCAGTTTGTTGTGTTAGTTTCGGTAAAATGTTTATACATAACTTCTTTTAACAATCTGGAAAACCTATTTATTGGTGACAATAAGTTATGATCTGACGAATTAACAAGACGATGTGTAACATCATTTTCGGCTAAACTTTTTTTAAACACCCCTTTGAACTCTCCACCGTCATCTGTCAATATTCTTTTTGGAAAAGTGTCGTTATTGCTTTTTATGATATTATTAAACGCACTTCCGACCTCGCTGTTAGTTTTATTTTTGAGGGGTCTTGCCCAAGCTTTTCTGTTGAATATATCGATGACAATGAGAATCCATTTGTACCCCTGATTACTTCTAGAATGTTTGGACATATCTAGTAGATCAGCCTGCCAGTCGAAATCATTATTGCCAATAACGAACGGAATATGTTTTTTTGGATTCTTGTAGGTTTTTTTGTGTAATTGTGTTGTTCTGTTATTTTTGAAAAAATCTTGTAGTGCGGTATATGATATGGGTGTATTGTTTTGTTTAGTAATTTCCCATAGTTTTGAAAGTCCGACATAGTTATTTTTTTTCCAGTAGTCGTAAATTGGATCTGCTAACATATTATATATACAATATATAATATATTTTAATGAGTGATCTGCTAGGCCCTAGAACACTCTCTGCTAGGGCAAAGCCTGCGTCTTTTATCGTCACCATAAAATTTTTAAACTGGCCCAACTAGGGGTATATTTAATAGCGCAATACGGGTTTCCATTTTCATCAAATCTATTACAGTGGCGTTTATGATATCTTAACCGCCGTGCTGTATCCATATGATCAAGATAATCTTCATAGCCCTTTGCCCCAAAGTGTACTAACTTACCAGTGTATGGGTGTCGGAACATATATTTTTTTGATTCTCTAGATGATATCATTAATTGTAAACCGTATTGGGATGCTATTTTTTTGGCCTTTTCAAAATGACTTTGATTCATTGTATATCTTATGCCAAGAGTTTAATCTAGCCGAATACTAACGTAATCTTTTTTGGTCCCCCTACTCAATGCTACATATTTCATGGTATCGTCCATTCTTTCCCACTCACAAATGAGAAACGGAAAATTAAATGTTTTGCCTTGTGCTTTATGGGCAGTGATTGCATAGGCTGGCTGTAAATATTTCGCGATCTTATCAATAGGAATTTCTGTCGTTTTTCCGAAAACATATTCTTTGATGATTACAGTTTCGTCATTAAAACTTTTAACAACATAGTCCTCTCCGTTCCAAATATCAAATTTATTATTATTTTTGTAGCCAATGAGGGGGAGATTTTCGTAAATGTACATATTTTGGTTTTTTGAGTATGTGTTCACAATTAGTTTATGATCAAGCTTTTTTTTATTTTCTAGCATCATTTCATGATTAATCTGTTTACGGATCTTATTTCTGTAACATATATATTTTCGCACTATTCTCTTGTTCCTTCTATTTTTTTTGGGGTTTATTATCCCATAAAATTCCAAATCAATATCGTTAGGGTTTGTATAGTCCCTGAAAAAGTTCTCATCCGCTCTCCGGCATTTTGTTAAAGAAACTTTATTGAAATCGCAAACACACTTGAGAATATGACTATTTTTGTAATCATAGTCCTTGATATCATTGACCGGTTTCAATTGGCCAAAGTCTCCGGAAATGATAAATTTAATAAATGGGTAATTATTTTTGATAGTGTTAAAGAACCTATAAAAAACTTCCTTGACCATACTAATTTCATCAACAAGGATGTACTGTAATTTTGAAAACATATTGAACATTTTTTTTCCGGTCTTATCTCCAATTTTTTGTATTTTCCTACAGAATTTGTGTAATGTGACACCATCAACTAACCTAGCAGCAACATTGGTCGGTGCCATGGAAAAGAATTCTATATTTCGTTCTCTTAGTACTTTGATAATATTTTTTATCAAGGTACTTTTTCCTGTTCCTGCCAATCCATCGATATTCCACGACATATCACTGTCTATTATTTTTTTCGCGAATAGTTCAAAATCATCATTTTCTGGATCATTTGTGATATTCCATTGGCGATTGTCCAAAGTGAATTCATAGTGGTCGTATTTAGGAAAAAGGTCATTTTGGAAATTGATTTTCGCGTCTACTTTGTACTTTTTGACACTATTTTTCTCATCCCAGTATATTTCGTCAAATATTGATGTAAGTGCGTCTACATTAGCCTGCGAGTTTACTTTACAAACAACCTGGTCCGTATTCAGATAAATAATTTTCATATTGTTGTCTAATATTATTTTTCTCATACTGTAAAGCTCAATCGCTTCAATATCTAATATTTGATGGAAAATAGGAACCATACTGTCTGTTCGTGGATCTTCTTTCATACTGATCAAATGATAAACATTATTGACATCTTTGTAGACCTTGTCGTGGTACTTTAGCATCACATAGGATGCTTCTTTTGTGTCTTTAGTAAAGCAAATCGTTCCAGAATGGTCATTCTTTGCTCCCATACAACCAATGAAACAGTTGAACAGTCTTTTTAGTATTTGATCGAACTCATGGTTTGTCGGTTCAAATTTTTTCATCACGAAATCCACAAAAATTTTGAAATAATCATGTTTTACAATATAGGACGGTAATAATTGGTACTTGATAAATTCTTTCTGTATAATATTATTTTCTAAACAAAACTTGACTATTGGATAACTGTACCATCCATTATACTTCAACGGGAAATATAAATACTCATTTGTCGGTTTTTCGAACAATTCTATGTAATAATATCCGCATTGAATATTTCCACTAAAAACTTGTGGTTCGTCCAACGAACAGTAAACTGGGTAATCGTATTTTGAATAGTACAGAATGTTACGCCGACATTTATTAATATCAACCCCGAATAACTGATCAGTGTCTTCAAAATCATTGTTAAAGAACATGAATGCATTTTTCTTTTTTTTGAATATCTCAAGAGTAATATTGTTATAGGACGACAAGAGGTAATCTTTTTCGAAAAACTTGAATGTATCTTCTTTACAGTTTTTTTTCACATGACATTGTCTACACAGTGCCTGGCAATTCTCAATATTATTTTTTCCCCCATCAGCAACTCTAATAATGTGGTCGAACTCTATTTTTGTTGTTCCATTTTCTTCCCCATTGAATGAAATGTTACAGAGATTACATTTATTTTCTTGTTTTGACAAAATGGCATTTTTTGTCGCTTTGGAGAACGCTTTTCTTTGAATTACATTAGATTCTAGCATTCTGACATATTTATGACACTTTTCGCACATAGCATGAAGATGTTCATTTTTTTTGTAAATTTTTAGTTCAGTATCGCACAATAAATCTTTACAATATTTACATCGTCCATTTTGGTTCTGCAATAGTGCTTTTTGGGTATTACTGTTCACATATATATCTCTAATCTTATGGGCAGGCAATCTACACATATTAAATAGTTCCCAGGACAATGACGATAAAGATTGGTTTACAAAGGACAGATTGAAGATGTTACAGAATTTTTTAATGGTATTAATATGTATGTCGTGCACACTATTTGGGTTGGCCATTAAAGTTATTGTTTGGCCATCTGGTTTCTTGTACAATATTTTTGTGACTTTGTTGTTGTAAAATGTATTTCTGTACATTGTTTTTTTCTTGATAAAGAAATCGTACAGCAAGACTTTGAGATTGTCCGTATTGTAAATTACTGTTTCATAGTTACAATTGTCAAGTTCTTCAACAGGAACATCACATAAATATTTAGAACATTCAGGCGTTTTTTCTTTTTGGTCATCCTTAAGAATATGCGACTTATTGTTCTTTATTTTATTGGCGACTGATAACCTGGTATGCTTGTCGGTTATGAGGTATATATGATCACCCATAATACTTGCCATGAATGCTGGGTAATTGTGATTCGTATCAGTATATTCATTTTTCATTACCACATTATTTTTGATGTCACACAAATAATATGGTATTTTGTAATACGTCAACATCTCTACACAGTCATCAAATGTGTAGTAATCTCTTCCGGATCGTAATCTACTTTTGTCCAGAAAGTTTCTAATATTTTCTTTGGTCATTTTTTTGATACATTGTTGGTACATAAAATGTATGGCATTCACTAAACATTTTTCGCCCTTTTCTGTTTCATTAATATGATTAGATACCGAAAAGCAATATCTAACCGGTCCAGAGACATTAATTTCCCTTTTTGACAAATCAAGGTAGTTTTTTCGAAATATATTTTCTTGGACGGAAGAAATACTAAGAATGACGTACCCTCTGATTTTGACATTATAATTGTACAGTCTCACATAATAATCAAGATCCATGTTATTGACCTCTTCTTTTGAAGGATCGTGGTTCCATTTAGTATAATTTTCGACATTATAGTCAAACCGTCTTAATGATTTCCCACCATTATATTCTTCAAGATCTAGTATTCCTTTACTATGGACATAATATTTTTTTGATTTTGGTTGTTTTGCTTGTTGTCTTTTTCTCTCTTTTCTCTTTTTTATTCTACGAATCAATGTATCATGTTCCTTTTTTCCGATAAGTCCTTTACTGAATAACTTTTTGATATTGTCCATGGGTTTGACGGTTTAAAAAATTACTAATCCTATATTATATAGAACATAAAATGGAAACCGAAACTGTACCGAAGAAATCATACGTAAAGTACCCCCCTCATTATTGCGAGATATGTAAGCAGTCCATATCATATTACAAATGGTCCGCACATATTAAAACAAAAAAACATCTAAATGGAGGGTTTCGACCAAAACTTGGCGGAATGGCACATTGTGATTTCTGTAATAAAGATATTGTCCGTCGCAATTTCAAATATCACGAATTAAGTAATTGTCATAAAATAAGAGTGTTGGCTGCCAATATGGCGCCAGTTAACAAGACTGATAGTCCATCAGAAGAATCAGAAGAATCAGAAGAAACAGGAAAATGCGGAAATAAAATAGACGCGTTTTATTTTTAAACCTTTTTTTACTATATATAATATATACAGTAAAAATCAATGGAATTCGCTTTAGAATACGAGACCGCGAAAATTAGAGTATCGGGAACAAAAGAACGTCCATTATTTTGTGGACGGGACATTTGCGCAATTTTAGGCATTGTAAAACCAAGAAATGCAATGAGTACCATAGACGACGAATTCAAGGAGGCCCTTTCAACGGGCACCCTTGGTGGGACTCAAAAATGTACATATGTAACCGAAGCAGGATTATATGACCTAATCTTCAAATCAAAAAAGGAAGAAGCTAAACAATTCAAAAAATGGGTATTCACAGAAGTTCTCCCATGTATCCGCAAGCATGGATGTTATCCTTACATAGAGGTTGCGAAAAATATTATCGAGAATAATAAAATGTACATCGGTAATGAAAAGCAATTACATTATGCTGTGGTTGATTATATTAAGAAGTGCCTGGATAACTTTTTCATTATTGTGACGCCATTGGGAGAACTCCAAGATACTGAAGAAAAACGCATCGACGCATATAAAAAAGGGTATCAATCAGGAATGCCTGATTTGATACTGTTAAGCAATTCTTTGGTCAAATATAAGGGGATTGCAATAGAATTAAAAACTCCGACCGGAAAAGGTTTGTTAGGAGATAAACAAGAGTCTGCCCTACAACAATTCAGAGATAGCGAATTCAAGATTATTGTGTCCAATAACTACAACGAATTAGTTTATAAACTGACGAAATACAAAATATTGGCCGAAAACAAGAAACAAGAAATAATGAAATGTGGAAAATGTAATCGGGTCTATAAGGTCAAGAAAAGTTACATCGAACACCTTCAAAAATGTTTATAGATAGCGATGGCAAAGCCTGAGTATTCTATCCTGACCGGCTGACTTACAGGAATTTAATAAATCCTTGTAAATCATACTTTGTTCTTTATTTTGTAGTCCATAATTCCAGACACAATACGACCATTCACTTTGTCAAGAAATTTAGAGGCATTGTTTTTTAAAGAGGTCAGCTTCTAGTTTGAGGACTTCATCTGCTCTGTTTCGGCTTTCGATATCCTTTTTTTCGTACGCAATATCGTGGGCCATACAAGCATTGTCCAATTCATTTATTGGTTTACTGTTAATTTTGATGACATTGCCTTGTTTATCAAAAGTAAGCCTTCCTGGATGCTCAGAATCACCGAGTTTGGTCCCTGGGCCACAATAGCTGTACTTCCTGATTCCTCCATTATTGTAGTCTAATAAATGGGCCTCAAATGGTAAATTATTAATAAGCATATTTACCCCGTTTTTCTGTATATATTCTGTCGTAATATTGACCGCTTTATTAATCGCAGCATTTACGGCAGAATTTCTGATACTTTCCAGGTTCCCTCCTATTTTTAATTTTTTCCCTGGAGATAGTTTAACATGTCTTTGTCGGACTAATGGCATTATATCTATATTAGTAATATGGATATAATTTTCAAAAAATAGTATTCAGTATAGGTAAATCACCAAGAACCGGTATTTTCACACCAAATAGGCTTCCTAATAATCCACTACCCTCTTTCGTACTCAGGAACTTTTGAATTTTGTGACCATTTTGGCAAGTTCCCCGTATTATATACCGTCCATTTTTTGTCTGGACAACTTCTGGGTTCATAATTTCCATTTTTTGTTTTTCTTTGAGACAATAACCGATATGTCGACTCATTGTTATATACTATATACAATATAATTAAATATTGAAATAATCTTGAAGAAATTTATCATTTTGGTACGGTTCAATGTGGGATAATGTGTACAGAACATCATAATAAGACCGGCCCTTGTTCAGCTCTTTCGCACAAAAAACACAGAAATAGCCGCACATTGTACTGTCCATATTTTGTAATTGGGAACTGTTATATTGTATGTTTTTCCCAGACGATCGAAGATACTTTTCTGTCTCCTTTGTTGGTTGAACACCGAAAGAGTCAAAATAGTATACATTGTACGGGTCTTGCGGCTTATTATAGATGAGGGTCCAGTGAGTACCGTCGTTATCATTAGAGTCTAGGTTAACTATCGTGCATTCATGTTTATTAATCAGTTTGGGGAGAGTGTCTTTCATAAAAACCCCTCGGAATTCAGGTAATTTCTTCAATATTTTTTCCAATTCAAAATTGTTCATTGTATAGTCTTTTTTACTTAATTGGGCTTCTTCTGTCCAAACTGGTACAACCCCTCCCCTGATGTTTTTTTTTTCGCCCCTATTTCGGGCATCATTATCATATCTCCAGAACATTTCATGCATCCTCCTTGTTTTTGTCCAAAGTTAGCCAATCCTTTTCCCGAAGCAGCATCTGCTATTTTGTTAACAGCAACACCAGCAAGTCCACTCAAAACTCCTCCTGCTAATGCTTTTCCAATCATAGGAAGAAATGGGGTAAGAAACTGTAAGAATCCTCCATTCTTCGACATCTTTTTCAATTGTGTCGGTGAAAATGTGAGTTTGAGACCCTTTCCCATTTTCATGGCCTTGTCAACCTTGGCTAATTGGGTTTTTAGTAGCATTAAAGGGTGTTGGCCAGCCAGATGATCTTTAGCAAATTGTATGGCGGTGCCAATACCTGAATTAATTGCACTGGCAATTTTTTTAATGTTCGCATCTGTAAGGTGCATTCCTCGTTCTATATACTGCGTCATCTCTAATCGTGTATAATATATATGATTAGAAAAAATAAATTACAAAACTACTCTCAAACGATTTTGTACGCCTTGTAGTTTGATCTCTTTTTCAAACTCACAGATGGCGTAAATCCTGTAATTAACATTGTCAGGAGGAGCTAATTCTGCGCTTCTTTTATATTTCAATTCAATATCAATTGTAGTTGTGTTCTTCCAAATACCTTCGGAAACCTTACTACAATCAAAACAGAAGATGGGATATTTATCTTTGAAATCGGTATAATTAATCGGGACACCTCCCCCTTCATAATCGAACGCTTTTCCAGAAATTTGAAGGTATTGTGTGTACAATCTAATCCAATCATCAGTACCGAAATCAGACTGGAATTCCTCTTTGGGATATTGAAGGTAACTATTTAGTTTCAAATGGCATCGTTCAATGTTCATATGATTGAAGGTCATTGGGTTATAATTATTGTATTGAGCGGATCCACTTCCATATTGGTTGATAGTTTGGAATACAACGAAAACTCGTACTACTTTGCGATCTGTGGGGGTAATACGCCATTGTGACTCGGCAGCAACGCCGTTGGCTGACCCATATTCTCCGGAAATATAACATCTCATTTGGTCCCATTTGAGAATAGTCTCAAGACCAGAGTTCAATTGGCTATCAAGTTTAATACCTACTTCTTGACTAGCTTTCAGTATTGGGACATACAATGAAAGTTCTTTGATTTGAATAGCAGCAGCCCCAGCAGCCCTGTCTCTCATCAGTACTGTTTTGTAATTAGTGTTTTTGTACAAAACTATATGATGTTTAACACCACGGAAGATGTTTTGATTAAACTCAAAACATTTGAATAATTTTCTTATTGGCAGGAAAAGATTAACTAGTTTTGTTGTCCCTGCTGGATTTAGGGTTCTTTGTCTTCTTTTCTCAAATCCTTTATTATATAATGGATGATAAGAGGGACAAGAGATTGAAACCGCTTGACCTTCAGCTGCTGCGACCCCATTTACAAGATCAACGTGCCCTGGGTCAGCAGCTGAACCATATGCAGCAAAAAGACCAGCTACTTTGAATTGTAATTCAGTTCCATCAGGAGCATATATTTTGTATATATGATGTTGAGCAAGACCAGCAAAAGTAACTAACGCTGTTTGTGGAGGACCTGCTACAAGCCCATCCAAAATAGGTACAACAATAGATTCATCGCCAGCAGGCACAATTTTTTTGAAAATAAGTTCATCAGTATCATTCAAGAAAAATCTAACACGCTGATCATTAGCCAAAGCAGTCCCTTCTCCTGCTGCTCTAGTAACTCTAATACTATTGTCTGCATTAGTGTCCATAGTTAACACAGCTGATAAATCAGCGTTATATACAACAACAGAGTTGTGAGTACTTGACCCTTCATCAGGAATCCATAATTCATTGTGGGCTGATTCTGAATAAGATTTTCCGTAATCAATAAAGTTTTTTACACTGGTCGAAACACCAACCTCATTCAAATCCTCGACAAGGTTATCATTCATATGATATTGTGCGCGGGTAAAGATATTGAAACCATTATTACACAAAGCGACTTCACCTGTAGTAATGGGTGTTGGGACATCAGCTTTTTCTGTTCCTGCCGTACATATTTGAACGCGAGCGTGAATAAAAGCATCAGACATTAATACTGGCAAATCCAAATCAGAAATTGTCAGCTGGTATTCTGTCAACCCTATAATGTTATTATTCCTTTCGTTATATTTTGCGAATTCATATGATTCAGTACTGTCATCTTTGTAATAGTACTTATCAGGAGGAAACACATTCCACGGGGTATCTTTGACTTGAGTATCTATCATTTCTTAGTATATATTATAGATTAAGAAATAAAATAATGAAAATTACATATTATATAATCCTTTGCCCAGTCTTAGACCTTGGAGAATATCTCGGCTTTTTTGATCTAATAGTTTGTCGACATTTTTTAGTTTTCCCCCTTTTCTGACTTGACGTCCCTGAATCCCGCTCGTAGAAACAATCTTTCTCTCCCTTGGCTTTTTTTCTAAAGTGTCGATTTTAGGATCCACATGCACTATGTTATTTTCTGTGACAGGTAATATTTCTTGTTTTGGAATCTCACTTTTTCTGGTCAACATATCTGCTGCTTTTTGAACCCCATAAGAAGCCAAGGAAGAAGCTGCTACACCCCCAACTGCAGGCAATATCTTACCCCAAGGTAATCCTGATAGTACATCAAGTACCCCAGAGCCTTCAAAAATTTTAATACCACCGCGGACATGGACCTTTTTTGATGGGTCTTTTTTAGTATTAGACCCTTTCACATATGTTTTCTTTACTATATCTTTCTGTTTGATTAACACCATTTTGTATATACTAACATTAGAAATTTTGTATGACGGGGTTAAATAAATTATTCTTTTTTCTAATGTGGATCAAATATGTGACAGGCTCATTATTTAGATCTATTGGTCTATTAAGTTGATCGGTAATATACATTCTAATCTTGTAAACCTGGTCGTACTTGATCGGTAAATATATTAGTTCATTTTTTGGGTATACCTCAAGATTACTACCAGGGGGTTGGTCTGGAACGAATGTGTATAACACATCGGACTGTATATTGTTCTGGAAACTTTCCTTGATTATGTCGCAATGAATAAGAAGGGAATTGATACCGTTGTTAATATTAGCAGTATTTTGTCCATCTTGTGTTCCGACAAAATTATATATCCCAGAAGACCATCCCAATAATAAACAAAAGCTTGACGTTGTGAAATTAATACTGTAGCCATTCAATAAGGTAATTGACACCCTTAGAGTTGAGTAATTTGGTGCGATGCTAAGATCGAAAGTATCGACACCTCCGACTACTGTATAATCCCCAAAACCTTTCATAATTGCATGGATATAGGTATTCAACTGTAATATTGTATAATTGCCATTTGGTATTGTTATTGTCCTGACTTGGGCTAGATTAGTTGTGTACTGAAATGTATTGTTCAATAATGACGTAGATACATTATAGTAAGAATACCAAAGATTTGACTTGATCAAAGCCAATTCATAACCATCCTTTGTCTGTATTGGATCGTAATACTCAATTGTATAGTCATGAGACTTTTGATTTGTGCTACTGGAATCGAGCGTGAGAAGCATTATATTATCTAATTAGATTATATTTTCTGCTACCTAATTACCCCCCTTTTTTGCTACCTAATTACCCTACTTTTTGCTACCTAATTACCCCACTTCTTGCTACCTAATTACCCCACTTCTTGCTACCTAATTACCCCCCTTGGTTGCTACCCCTTTTTTGCTACCCCAAAAAATTACTAGCGTTTAGGTTTAAAAAATATTTTCATACCATACAATATAGTACAAAAGTTCAAATGGAATCAAAAATTGAATGCACCGTGTGTAATAAACAATTTTCAAGAAAAGATAAACTAGCAGCACATATGAAGACTCAATCGCATATTAATGCTGTAAATGGAACCAATACAAAAGTAACAGAATACAAATGTCCTAAATGTGACTATGTTACTCCTAGAAAATTTAACCTTGATAAACATGCTACAAAACATTTGAATGAAAGTAAAAAATCTGTCAAGCAATGGGAAAAAGAACTTGACGAACACAAAATAAAAGTTGCTGGATTGAGAGGAAAACTCCGCAAAATGAAAAATAGTAAAACTGCATCCCAAGACGAAATCGTAGACATTAGAAATCAAATAGCAAGTGTCAACGCCAAAATCAAGGAATGTAGCGAACATGTTCCTAAGGTAGAGATCGATCCATCCATCTTAGAAGAACTGAAAATCCAAGAAGAAACCAAAGAGGAAGAAATACCCCCTCAAAAAAGGGTAATCGAAGCAGACGAAGGCGCAATGAAAGCATTCATGAAAATGGAAAAAGAAGAAGAAAAAAGGATTCAGAGAAGAGAGGCTGAATTGAAAAAAATGAAAGAAAAAAAAGAAGCAGAAAAAAAGGAACAAAAGACTTCATTGCCAAAAGAAATTATAATGGCAAAACTAAAGTCCGAAATAGCAAAGGTTATCAAAGCAGAGCCTGACCAAGAGCCTGAACGAGAGCCTGAACAAGAGCCTGAACAAGAGCCTGAACAAGAGCCTGAACAAGAGCCTGAACAAGAGCCTGAACAAGAGCCTGAACAAGAGCCTGAACAAG
>JACCDQ010942503.1_pt1 | contig 12827 bp, 7 predicted proteins | sample 7446031 | NCBI WGS metagenome assembly JACCDQ01 (sample SAMN15323442, study PRJNA562643) | freshwater metagenome | isolation source: river surface water | place: USA:Blue River Watershed | collected 2017-08-17 | reverse complement strand
TTGGCACAGGTAAAAAAGATTTTAGAATTCGGCAGAGCAAACACCTGATTTTTTTTCAGAACCTCAACTTTCTTGGCTTCCTGCAAGACACGATTTGCCTCATTGAGCGGTAATAAAAACTTGCTCGCATCTTGACTTAACAACAAAACAAAACCTCCCCCCGATGACACAGAACAGATTAAGGTTTTCAATTTTGCTTGTTCCGCCAGTTTTTTCTCAAACCCTAAACTTTCCTTCGTCGTCGCCGATCCAGCTACCACAAAAAAACCTTCCTTATCCAGTTTTTTACTATTTTTCGTCGCATCTCTCGAAATATCATACATTCGGGCTAAGAGTTCGGGATCTTGCCGTAATTCTTGTTTGACATTTTCCGCAATTTTTTTCACAATCCAGGATTTCTCTTGGCTTAATTGCTGACGGACTTCATTCACCGCTTCCCCCCGCACATCTTCCAGAATAATTTGTTTGACCACCGCTTGGGTTTCTTCCTTGGCGATTTTTTGGGCTTCTAGGGCGGCAGTCTGTTTCGCTTGATTTTGGATAACCCCATAGGTGACAGCAACCATTGCAACTCCCATTAGAGCCGTTAAGGCAATGGTAATTTTAAAGGCATCTCCCGCCCAGACCGAGACTTTCTCTTTGACTTCTTCGGCTAGTTGATCTGTCAACAATTTTTGTTTTAAGGCTTGATTTTCTGCCGCTAAAGCCTCCATTTGATGCGTTAAATCTGGGTTTTCTGAGTTGTCTAGGAAGGAAGAAAGATTTTGAGGCTCAGTGTTCATGCGGGAATACTCCTAAAGCACAAAAATCAACAAGAGAGATGTATTCCTCATTAGTAGGAGCAAATCCGTGAGAAATTTGTATCATAAAATACAGTCTAGGACAATCCCTGGATTATTTTGCCCCGGTAGGGATAAAGGATTTGGTATGGTGGGGGAGTCCCGTTGATCAATACTTCGCCTATGATTGCTTCTTTAACCGTGACCATTAAACTGTTTGCTATTTATCAAGAAGCCTACGGACAAACGGAAATTCAACGCACCTTCCCCCCCAACACCGCGATCGCCGCCGTTTTAGCGCGAATCGTGCAAGAAAAACCCGAATTAGCCCCCTGGCAAAGCGTGACCCGTTTTAGTCAAAATCACCAATTTGTATCGGCAGGGACACCATTAAATGATGGGGATGAAATTGTGCTAATTCCCCCGGTTAGTGGCGGTTAGGGAGAAATTGGACGAAATTCGTTATAGTGAGAGGACTTCATTTCTTGCTCGTCCTATGGCTACCCAGGTCATTGAAATTCTTTCCGCAGAAGAAATACGACGCACCCTCACTCGTTTGGCTTCCCAGTTGATCGAAAAATCCGGGGATCTATCTTCCCTGGTACTTCTGGGTATCCATACCAGGGGCGTGCCTTTGGCTTACCAGCTCGCCCAACAGATTGAAATATTAGAGCAGATTACGGTACCGGTGGGGGCCATTGATGTCACCCTTTATCGGGATGATTTAGACCGCATTAAAACCCGTACCCCGGCTAAAACCAAAATTCCCTTCGATTTAACGGGAAAATGTGTGATTTTAGTGGATGATGTGATTTATAAAGGTCGTACCATTCGGGCGGCGTTAAATGCAGTCACAGAATACGGTCGTCCCCAGGTGATTCGATTATTAACCCTAGTGGATCGGGGTCATCGAGAATTACCGATTCATCCGGATTTTGTGGGTAAAAAACTCCCGACGGCGGCAGAAGAACAGGTGAAGGTTTATCTTCAGGAAATGGATGGTCGGGATGCGGTGGAATTAATTAAATGATCGGGTTTTCCTTTGGGAAATCTTTACCCGGTTGGCTAATTAGAGGCTAAAACTTCTGACCTGTCAAAAATTTTATAAAACCAGAATTGGATAAAAATTGTTAGCTTATGAAAGCTTTTTTTAAACAAACCTTAGCGACGCTGTTGGGCAATCTTCTGAGTTTGGTTTTGACCCTAGCGGTTAGCACAACTGGGTTATTATTAATTATCTTTTTTTTGACCTACGATAGTGGCCCCGTTGTTAAGGATAAAAGTATTTTAATTGTGGATTTAGCCACTCCCATTCAAGATACGGAACCGGTCTTTAGTTTGGGGTCATTTTTAAGCAATGATCAACCCACGACCTTATCTCTGCGGCGGGTTGTGGAAGCCCTAGATAAGGCCAGCCAGGATGACCGGATTGTGGGGATTTTTTTAGATGGTCGTCAGGGAGGAGGAGCCAGAGGTTACGCCAGTTTGCAGGAAATTCGCACGGCTTTAGAGAAGTTTAAAAAAACCGGCAAAAAAGTGATTGCCTACGGGGTAGATTGGCGGGAACCGGATTATTTTTTAGCATCGATCGCTGATGAAGTGGTGATGAATCCCCTAGGCTCTTTGGAGTTGAATGGTTTTGGCACGGAGCCGCTTTTTTACCAGGGCGCGTTTGAAAAATATGGGATTGGCGTACAGGCGGTCAGAGTCGGACAATTTAAAGGGGCGATCGAACCCTTTACCCGTCAAGATTTAAGTCCCCAAAATCGTCAACAAATCGAAGCGTTATTGGGGGGAGTTTGGCAAACCTATTTACAAACCATTGCGGTCAACCGCTCCGTAAAAACTGGACAATTACAGGCGATCGCCGATACCCAGGGACTCTTACTGGCCGAGACGGCCCAACGGGAAAAATTAATTGATAAAGTGGCCTATTGGGATGAAATAATTGAGCAATTAAAGGGAATGAGTATTGCCGATCAGGGAACCCTGAAAACCTTTCGTCAAGTCAGCCTCGCCAATTATTTAGATGTGCCGGTTAAAGCCGTACCGGAACGTCAATCGGACAATAAAATTGCTGTTCTTTATGCCGAGGGAACGATTGTCAATGGGGAAGGGACAGAACAGACGGTCGGCGGCGATCGCTTTGTCCGACTCTTACGCCAAATCCGGGATAAGGATGAAGTGAAAGCCCTGGTTGTACGCATTAATAGTCCGGGGGGAAGTGCCACCGCTTCCGATGTGATTTTGCGAGAATTGCAATTATTTTCTGATCAAAAACCGGTGATTATTTCTATGGGGAATGTCGCCGCTTCCGGGGGATATTGGATCGCCCTGGGGGGTCAACAAATTTTTGCTGAATCCACAACAGTCACCGGTTCCATCGGGGTTTTTAGTTTGTTATTTAATGTGGGAGCTTTGGGTAATCGTTTCGGGTTGACCTGGGATCAAGTGCAAACGGCCAAATTAGCCAATTTAGGGTCAGGGGTGCGGCCCAAAACCGAGGCTGAATTGGCAATTTTTCAAGGGGCAGTCAATCAAGTCTATGATTTATTTTTAAGTAAAGTGGCTAAGGCCAGAAACTTACCCAAAACCCAAGTAGCCGATATTGCCCAGGGACGAGTCTGGACAGGGGAATCTGCAAAAAAAATTGGCTTAGTGGATGAATTGGGCGGCCTACAAGCGGCGATCGCCTATGCGGCTAACCAAGCGAAATTAGGAGAGAATTGGCAACTAGAGGAATACCCCAAAAGTAAAGATTTAGAAACGGTTATTGTGGAAAAATTATTCAAAGCCCAAGCCCAATTTTCTGCGGCAGATCGTGATCCTCTCAGTCAACAATGGCAACAATTCCGCCAGGAGTTTACCGAATTACAAACCTTAAATGATCCCAAGGGAATTTATGCCCGATTACCCTTCCATTGGCAGTGGCATTAACCATGATCCCTCGGTTTACTGGCTATGGTCGTCGCTTATTAGCTTGGGTTAAATCCCCGGTTAAATTCCCAGGCGTTCTGCTCGGTTGTGGGGGAATTTTAATCACAGTGGGAATGTATGGCCGGGTAACTCCCTGGCTAGAACAAACCCTACCCGTACAACTGGAAAAAAATCTTCGTCAAACCCTAGGCCAATCCGTCCAACTTGGCCCCGTCGAATCTTTGGGGTTAACCCAACTCAAATTAGGCGAAAGTTTTTTACCCCTGTTTGACCCCCAATCTCCGCTCAAAGTGCGATCGCTGGTGATTGATTTGAAGCCAGAGCAACTATTACATCGTCGTACTTTAAAAGCCGTTGTCACCTTAGAAGGGGTGGAGGGATTAATCACGATTCCGTCTAAACTGCCTACTTTTCCGAGCTTAAAACTACCCAAACTACCTCTGCCGTTAGATCTAACGGTGAAACTTTCCCAGGTAAATATTGGCCTAAAACAAGCCAAAAATCCCCAGGTTTTAAACATCACAACCAATGCCCAAATTCGCTATCAAGAAATCGCCCAGCAACGTTGGCAATACCAAGCAAGTATTCAAGGCCAAAATTTAGACTTCTCTGTGCAAGGGGAAAGCCTGGGAAAAACCGGGCAAAGTCGCCTGGCCCTCGACCTGAAACAATTTTCCTTAAAAACCCTAAATCCGCTTTTTCCGCCTCAGCTACTACGCATTCACCAGGGCAATTTACAAGCCCATGCAAAGGCGAGTATTCCCCCTAAACAAGGAATGAAAAATCTCCAGGGAAAGGGTTTAGTTAATCTGGATAACTTAGAGTTGAGTCTTGTTAACTTAAAAGATCCCCTCAAATTTCAGGGAAAAATTCAACTTAATAACCAAACCTTACAACTGGAAAAAGGCCAACTGCAATGGGGTAAACTCACCGCTAATTTACAGGGTTTCTATCATTGGCAAAAGGGGTTTAATCTTACCAGTCGTGTTAATATTCCCCAACTCGCTCCCGTTGTTCAGGCTTTTTCTGCCTATTATCCTGCCCTTGCCAGAACATCTTTAAATCAAATTAAGGGGAGTCTTCAGGGAGATTTTCAACTCACCGGACCCTGGCAAAATCCCCAACTCATCGGACAAATTCAAACGCCTCAAGCCTTGTCCTTGGCCGGGGTTTCCCTCGGTACTTTCCAAGCCCAATTCCTCACGGATTTTGATCGTTTCACCGTCTCCCAAATGGTTTTCCAACAGGATCAAAGTCATCGTTTAATCGGTCAGGGAACTTGGCAGGTGGGCTTACTGAGGCAATTCAAACAAAATTATCGTTTTCCGGATTGGCAAAAGACGACCGTTCAGGCTTCACTTCAGGGGAGTTTAAATCCTCAAGGTTATTGGCAAAAAATTACCCCTCAAAATCCAACCATCCGTTGGCAACCGTTACAAGTGCGCGGCTTGCTCCAAGGCCCTTTATCTCAGATACAAGCCGGATTAAGTTGGCAATCTTCTCCCACTGCCGGGGTTAGCTGGCAACCTCTAAGGGGTAATGCTTTAACCCTGGTGATAGCTGGTGATGTCAGTTGGCAAGCCCAAAAATTTCAATTGCGGAATCAAGTTAATTGGGGTTCTGGTGGAATTAAGATAAACGGTCAGGGCTATTTTAAACCCCTCTCAACGTTCACCAATATTCAACATTTAATCCATTCATTCCAGGGATTATTCAATATTGACTTATCCCTAGCGAAACAATCCGGCCAGATCACCGGTGTCTGGCAAAAGGCTCAACTTCATCTGCGGGGAAATTTCCCTGGTTCTGTTCCACTCGTAACCCAGAGTTTACCCGTCAAAATTGCCGTCCACAATACCCGTTTCCAAGCCCATTACAATCTAGCCAAATTCTTTCAAAATCCCCAAATCGCTCCCCTGACTCCCCTCCAATCCACCCTGCAAACCCAATTACGCCTCAATCAGTCTGCTTTACCCGTTTGGGTCACGCTCAATCAAGGTCAATGGCAAGCCCAATTCCACAGCGATCGCCTCAATTTTGCTGTATTACCTCAACTTCCTAAAAATTCTTTATCTGCTTGGTTAAAACCCCTTAAGGAACTTGACCCCAGCTTAACGGTGCGACAACTTCAGGGTCAACTGACCGGTTCGTTAGGGGATTTATTCTCCCAAAAAGCGATCCCGATTCAGGCAAAAAACCTGATGATTACTGGCAAAAATTATCACATTTCGGCGGGGGGAAAAGTCCAATTAACTTCCTTATTGAGCCAACCAGATCTGAGCGTTGTCAACTTAGCCGTTAAGGCGAAAACTCCTCTAATTCAAGCCAATTTTAATTCACTTTTGGACGAATTACCCGTTCAACGGAATCTATTACCTGAAAATTTTAAAATCCAAGCCCAGGGACAATTTACCGGTAATCTTCAAGCTCCCAATCTCCTTAGCAAAGGACTACAACAAGTTAACCTACAAGGGAACTTACAGGTTAATCAAGCCCAATGGAATACCCTCAAATTTGCCCAAACCTTAACCGGCAAAATTCAAATTCATCCCCAAAAAACGATTCAGATTAACCTTCAGGGCCAACAGGATCGCCTTGCCGCAACCTTAACGCCTTGTAGCACAAAAACCTGTCTATTACCCTATCTTCCCCAAGCCTTTCTCCTGCAACAAAAAACCGATTCAACGATTCCCCTGGATTTGGCTGGTCGTACTGTTGGCAAAAATTGGCAATTTACTCTCAATTCTTTACCGATTCAACCCCTACAATTGGCTTGGTTTTCTAAACTTGGGCTATCAACCTATCTAGGGGGTCAAGCTCAGGGGCATTTTCTGTGGGAACCAGCATCAAAGCAAGGTCATGGAGCCTTACAATGGACTCCTTCCCAATCTAATCAACTTCTTGAATATCTGCCGATTCAGGGGTTAAAAACAGATTTGCTCTATCGTCAAAATCAACTGTTGTTAACAGGGGCAAAATTACAGGTTAATCATCAAAATTATCCCCTAGAAAAGAGTTGGATCAATTTTAAAACCGGGGAACTTCAAGCTATTTTAAACATTCCCCAGGGCAAGGTACAGGATTGGCTAAAACCTTTGGATTTGACCCAGTTACTTCCCCCTAATGGGTCTTCCCTAACGGCCCAAGCTCCTCGGAACTCTGTCCCGGCCACCGTAGCCACTCAATTAAATGAACTATGGCATATTGATCAATTATTAAAACAAAAACCACAAAAATCGGAGCCGCCGGCATTGCTTCTGGATCTCCAGGGAAATTTTACCGCAGAAGTGGCAATTCAGGGAAATCTTACGGCTCCTGAAGTGGATTTTCAACTCTTAGGAAAACGCTGGATTTGGCAAACTCAACCAACTCAACCTTTGCTCTTGTCAGGGCTGGGTTTTGTTCTTAGTAATTCTTCAGTTTTGCCGATTGAAAAATTACAGGCTAAGGGAAAACTGGTAGGTAATCGGGTGCATTTAAGCACAGAAATTAAGACTTTGGGAGGGCAAGTTTCCGGGGATTTAGCCTTACAACATCAAGCTAAGGGGTTTAGTCTTCAGCCTTCCCAATTAGCGGTAACGAATTTACCCTTAGATCTGCTCCGGTATTGGTCATTAATGCCCCTTGATGTCAGTGGAGAAGTCAGTTTTAATACCCAGGTTTTTGGGGAGCTATCCCAGCCCCAGGTGACAGGGGATTTTGATCTAAAAAATCTAGCTTTAAATGGTCAACTATTACAGAAAGATATTGCGGGTCAGATTGGCTATCAGGATCGCACAATTTCTTTACAAACCGATCGCCCCCAATCCCTCGATATCTTAGTCCGCGTAACCCTACCAACGACTTTTCAGGGAGATTATCCCTTCGCGCTCTCGGCTCGTCTGAATACAGAAGCCTTAAGTTTAATTGATAAGTTGGCCAATGAACGCTTTAGTGTGACCTGGGAAGCGGGAGAAGGGTCGTTAGATTTACAAGCCCAGGGGCAATTTTCCCTCGGTAATCCCTTCGGCTTTACCCTCGATCCCCAAAGTCAATTACGATTATCTTTAGCAAAAGTTCGTTTAAAAACTCCGTTACTAAGTCGTTTGGTGGATTTAGATGGGGATATTATTTTTCAAAATAATGCTTTTGTCTTTGAAAGTTTTCAGAGTCAACTGGGCCCACAACGGGTGACTAGCACGGGGAAATTACCGCTTTTTCCCCCATCCCAGGGGGTTCAAGATCCTTTAACCTTAACGTTTTTCCAGAATACTGAGGAGCCAAAGGGCGATCGCCTTTACGAAGGGGAGTTAATGGGCAAAATCCAAATTACGGGGTCGGCCCTTAGTCCGATTATTGGGGGCAATTTAACTTTAAAAAATGGTGTTCTGGCATTACCGGGCAATCGTTTACCGTTGAAACCGAACTTAACTAATCAGCGACTATGGTTTACCTCGCCAGATACCTTAAATATTCCCCTATTGATTCGTCCTCCCCAGTTTAAGGATTTAGAGATTACCCTAGAAAACTTTGAGCTAAATCAACTCAAACAACGTCCTTTTTTCCGCTTTAATGTGGGGGGAGACCTCCGACTCCAGGGCTTTTTAACGGATCTGACGGATTTACGCGCCCAGGGCAAGATTCAGGTGAACCAAGGCGTTATTGAGTTTTTTCCCAGTAGTTTATTTATTAATCCCCAACAGACGAATTTAATTACTTTTCAGTCGGAAAGAAGTCTATTAAATCCCAGCGTTGATCTGAATTTACAGCTTTATTTATTTAATTTAGGCTTAATTACCACCAAAGATAATGAAATCCCCGATGATCTGGTGCAAAGTTGGCGATCGCAGTCGTTATTATTACAGATTGCGATTAATGGGGATGCGGAACAATTATTACCGAAAATTGGCAATCAAACCGGTTGTCCTCTTTTCCCCGCCAATACGCCGCCCTTCTCCCAAGCAACCGTCTTTCCGTCGAGTAATCTTCAGCAATTTAGCAACTGTTTGCAACGGGATTCTTTAGCGATTACTGCCCTGGAAGATTTAGTCTCTTCTCCCCTAGTGAAAATTACCAGTACGCCCCCCTTAACCCGCAGTCAATATCTCTCCCTTTTTGCTAATCAATATCCCGATTTCGCTCTCCAACTCCAGGGGCAAAACAGTCAACAATTAGTTAAGGCCGGCTTTGCCCAGGTAGGAGCTACCGCTTTACCGCTTCTTCAGGATTGGATTTTTCAGGCCAATCAACAGACGATGAATTGGGGCCAGGTGATCGGGCTAGATGCCCTCCAGGTTTATCCCACCCTTTCCACCCAACACCGGTTAGATCAAAATGCGGTGATTCGTTTGGATTATGACTACACGCTCAATCAGGGACGGATTCAATACCTGCGTCAGTTTTAAACCAAGCCAAAAAGAAACCCCAACCAACGGTCAGGGCCTATCTAGGAGAACTCAATGTCAATGGAAGGTACCGAATTAACCTAAGCCTTAACTGCTCGCTGGAAGATAAAACTTTAAGATAGGTGGTTCGTATAGCCTTTCATAAACGTATGATAGGGAAAATGTAAAGTTTTGTCAACAAGACTTGACGGCAAGCCCCTAATCCTATCCAAAATCCCCCTGATTTCTCTGGCCCTAACGTCAGACTCGGTAACGTTTGCGATACATTAGAAGAAATAAAACTTAACACTTTGCCTTTTCCATGCTGAGACTGATTACTGATTTTGATGGCCCGATTATGGATGTTTCTGAACGTTACTATCAGGTCTATCAATACTGTTTAGCTGAGGTACAAGCTCCCGAACAACCGGTGACAGTGCTGGCCAAGGCTCAGTTTTGGCAGATGAAACGGGCGCAAGTGCCGGAAATTGAAATTGGTTTAAAGTCGGGATTAACGGACGAGCAGGCTCAAACCTTTGCCCATTTACGCAAAATAACGGTGCATACACTGCCCTATCTGGTCTATGATCAGCCCCTGCCCTGGGCGATCGCCACGTTGGAAAAGTTACAGGCGAAGGGGGTAGATTTAGTGGTGATGACGATGCGGCGGGTCTGTGAATTGGATGAGGCGTTGGAACGCAACCATCTGGGACATTTTTTTGCAGATGATCGCCGGTATTGTTTACCCAATGATTACCGCAAAACGAATGATATTTACGATAAAAAAGGGTTAATGGCCCAGGCCATGACGAAATTGCCCCCGACTCCCTTGACCTGGATGGTAGGTGATACGGAAGCCGATATTTTGGCCGCCCACAGTCAAAATATTCCCGTGATTGGTTTGTTATCCGGGATTCGTGACCGGCAACGATTAGCGCAACATCAGCCGACGGCGATCGCCAATAATTTAGAGGAGGCCGTGGATTGGCTATTCGAGACCGTTAAGGAAACTTCCCCTTTTGTCGAAAAAGCAACCCCCGTGTGATTACCCCCCTTAACCTGTGACCATCTCCCATCCCTTTCGTCAACTGTTACGCTATGGCCGTCCCTACCGCTCTCGCTTATGGCAAGCGACGATCTGCTCAATTCTGAACAAGATTTTTGATCTGGCTCCCCCGGCCTTGATTGGTCTAGCGGTGGATGTGGTGATTCAACAGCAAAATTCCTGGATTGCCGCCCTGGGTCTGGTCTCTGTCCAGGGACAATTAATTTTTCTCACCCTGTTAAGTGCCGGTATTTGGGGCTTAGAATCTCTGTTTGAGTATGCCTATCAACGGTTATGGCGGGGGTTAGCCCAAAAAATTCAGCATGATTTGCGGTTGGATGCCTACGGTCATCTTCAGGAATTAGAGTTGGCCTATTTTGAAGAACGCAGTACGGGAGATTTATTATCCATCCTTAATGATGACATTAATCAGTTAGAACGCTTTTTGGATGGGGGAGCCAATGATATTTTGCAGGTTTTGACCACCGTTGTGGTGATTAGTGGGGCCTTTTTTGCGCTGACTCCTCAGATTGCCTGGATGGCCATGTTGCCGATTCCGTTTATTTTGGTGGGTTCCATTGGTTTCCAATCCCTGTTAGCTCCCCGTTATGCCCAGGTGCGAGAAAAGGTGAGTTTGCTCAATAGTCGGCTGGCCAATAATCTCAGTGGCATGATGACGATTAAAAGTTTTACTACCGAAGCCTATGAAAGGGAACGTCTCCGTCTCGATAGTACGGCCTATCAAAACAGCAATCAAGCGGCGATCGCCTTAAGTTCGGCCTTTGTGCCGTTGATTCGGATGATTATTCTGGCGGGATTTTCGGCCATTTTATATTTTGGCGGGCTGGATGTGGTGAAGGGAACGTTAGCAGTGGGCAGTTATAGTATGTTAGTCTTTTTGACCCAACGCTTGTTATGGCCGCTAACGGATTTAGGGAAAACCCTCGACCAGTACCAACGGGCCATGGCCTCGACTCAGCGCGTGATGAAATTATTGGCCACACCGATCGCCATTCCATCGGGTCATGTAGCCTTAGTCGAACCTATTGCGGGAGAAATTCAGTTACACCAGGTCACCTTTGCCTATCGGGAACGTCAACCGGTGTTAAATCAGGTTTCGCTGAAAATACCGGCGGGTCAAACGGTGGCGATCGTCGGCTCAACCGGTTCGGGTAAAAGTACGCTCGTTAAACTTCTGCTCCGGCTCTACGAGATTAACAGTGGCACGATTACCTTAGACGGGCAGGATATTCAGGATATTCAGTTGGGGGATCTCCGGCGGGCGATCGGCTTAGTCAGCCAGGATGTGTTTTTATTCCATGGCACGGTGCGCGAAAATATTGCCTACGGGTGTCCCGCGGCCACGTTGTCTGAGATTATTCAAGCCGCAAAATTGGCGGAAGCCCATCGGTTTATTGAAGCCTTACCCCAGGGTTACGACACGATTGTGGGGGAACGGGGGCAAAAATTATCGGGAGGTCAACGGCAACGGTTGGCGATCGCCAGGGCCTTATTAAAAGATCCACCGATCCTGATTCTGGATGAAGCGACTTCGGCAGTGGATAACGAAACGGAAGCGGCCATTGTGCGGTCTTTGGAAACCATTACCCAAAATCGGACGACCATTGCGATCGCCCATCGTCTCTCAACTATTCGTCGTGCGGACTGGATCTATGTGCTAGAACAGGGACAAGTGGTGGAACAGGGCAAACATGAGGATTTATTAGCCCAGGCAGGGGTTTATGCCGGGCTTTGGCAAGTGCAGACAGGTCTTAAAACGCCATCAACCACCATTTTGAATGATGAACCAGTAACTTTTACGGTACAGACTGATGTTTAAGCTTATCTCCTGGCGGCGATCAGGTCTGCTGTTCGGTTTCCTTACCTGGGCAACAGTTATGCCTCCTGGGTTAGCCAAACCTCCCCTACAGTGGCGTTGCGGTTGGCTGAGTAATCCCACACCGAGCAACATCTGGTTAGCGGATCGGGATGGGGAATGGCTCATTGCCGTACAAGGCGGTTATCAAACCCCAGGGGATTGGCCCTGGCCCGACTTCAAAGATAATGAATGGATTGTCACCAATGCAGGCGAACATGGCTACGGTTGTGCGTGTTTACAGATGCGAGTTAACCCACAAACCCGTCGCGCCCTCGAAATCAAAAAGGCTTATAGTAAATCCCTCAAAGCCTGTCGTCGAGAACCCGGTTTAAAGGAACCTGATCGTTGAGCCTGGCTAAGGGGTGGCAATTATCTGATAGGTTGGCGATCGCTGGTTTTTAGTGAGGGTAAGGGTGAAGAAGCCAACAGAATCTGATTGCGTCCCTGTTGCTTTGCCTGATAGAGGGCCAAATCCGCCGCCCGATAAAGCGTCTGTAGCTCTTCTCCATCTTCAGGGAACTGGGCAATACCACAACTAAAGGTCATTTGAAAGGTTTGACCATCCCGACCAAAAAACTGGTGTTCAGACAATTGCTGATTAATCGCCATTAATCGTCGTTGGTTATTGTATTTATGACTGCCATACATCCCAATGATAAATTCTTCACCGCCCCACCGGCCCACCACATCCTCCTGACGGAAACTTTGACTTAAGAGTTTGCCCAGATAGCGGAGAACTTGATCCCCCATGGCGTGACCATATTGATCATTAATCCGTTTGAATAAATCGAGATCTAAAATTGCCAAACTGAGGGGTTGTTTCT
>JACCDQ010531809.1_pt1 | contig 12827 bp, 11 predicted proteins | sample 7446031 | NCBI WGS metagenome assembly JACCDQ01 (sample SAMN15323442, study PRJNA562643) | freshwater metagenome | isolation source: river surface water | place: USA:Blue River Watershed | collected 2017-08-17 | reverse complement strand
TTTCATCGACTAACCAGTCGTTTGCGCCGAATGTATTGTCGTCTGCCGAAGTACCAGCAATGCCTGACAAAATGACCACCTTATCGTTTGTCGCTACAAATCCGCTCTCAAGCCTACCTGCTCAAAAAGGGGCGGCTGTATGCTGAAAGGAATGAGCGACTGGATCCTGTTAGCCCTCGGTGCCCTGCTCACGCTCGGTACCGGAGTGTTCGTCGCAAGCGAGTTCTCCATGGTCAATCTGGAGCGCAGCGACCTCGAGGCTCGAGCCAGTAGAGGCGAAAAGGGCCTTGGCTCGACCATTCGAGCCCTAAAACGCACCAGCACACATCTATCAGGTGCTCAGCTCGGGATTACCCTGACCACGATGCTGACCGGGTTCCTGGCCGAACCGGCTCTTACCTCGCTTTTGGCTCCGGCTTTCAAGGGGTTTAGCTTCGTCATCGGCATGGTGCTTGCCACCTTGTTCAGCACCCTGATTGGCGAATTGGTGCCAAAAAAGTTGGCACTCAGCATTCCCCTCAAGGTTTCAAAATTCGTGGTCAATTTCCAACTCGGTTTTACCTGGCTATTTGGTTGGATGATCTTCATTCTGAACAAGGTCGGCAATGGCGTAGTTCGAGCCTTCGGTATTGAGCCAAAGGAAGAGCTTTCCTCTACTCGAACCGCGGAAGAACTTTCGTCTTTGATTCGCCGTTCTGCGACGGTCGGAGCATTAGATGCGCAGACTGCCACACTACTTACTAAGACACTTGCGCTTTCGCAATTGACCGCGGCAGACATCATGACTCCGCGTCCGCGCACCGCAATTATTTCTCAAGAAGAAAGTGTCGCCGATTTGGTCGCTCTTTCAATTAAGACCGGTTACTCGCGATTTCCGGTAGTTGAGGGTTCGAGCGACGATGTAATCGGAGTGGCGCATGTCAAGCAGGCGGCTTCGATTCCGCGAGAGAAACGCGACAGCGTGCCGGTGACCGCGATTATGGTTCATGCGGTGCGAGTGCCGGAAACTATGCGACTTGAAACTTTGATGGTGGATCTTCGTGCCAAAGGTTTGCAGATGGCAATCGTCGTGGACGAATACGGCGGCACTGCTGGGGTAGCCACACTTGAAGATTTGATTGAAGAACTTGTTGGCGAGCTTGGCGATGAACACGATCGGGCAAAACCTGGTGTCACCCGCGGAGCAAACTCGACAATTCTGTTTCCTGGCATGGTGCGACCGGATGAATTGCGCGAGATGGCAATCAAAATTCCCGAGCACGGTTCCTATGAAACCGTTGGTGGTTTCATCATGGCTAAGCTCGGCCGGATTCCGGAAACGTGCGACATAGTCCCGATCGACGGTGGCGAATTGAAGGTCGAACGCATGGACGGTCGCAGGGTCGACCGAGTGCGATTCATCCCGGAGAGCCTTTTGGCTGGTGATTCCGATGACTGATGCTTGGGCTGGACTGGGCTGGTTTGCGCTGCTACTAGTGGGCAACGCCTTCTTTGTAGGTGCCGAGTTTGCACTGATGTCGGCAAGACGCGCACAAATCGAACCGCGCGCCGAGGCTGGCAGCAACCCGGCCAGAATCACGATTAAGGCGATGGAAAAAGTCTCGCTGATGCTCGCGGCTACTCAGTTGGGTGTCACGATTTGTTCGCTCTTGATTCTGTTAATTGTTGAGCCGAGTATGCACGAGCTTTTACACCCACTTCTAATCAGTCTCGGTGAAGAACTCGCAGGCGGAATTGCATTCGGCATCACGCTTGTGCTGGTTTCGTTTATGCACGTTGTCTTTGGAGAGATGGTTCCGAAAAACATATCGTTCTCGGTACCCGAACGTTCTGCATTGATTTTGGTGCCGCTGCTTTATGGATTTGCGCAAGCGGTTCGTCCTATTATTTGGACGCTTAATGCAATGGCAAATGGCTTAATCAAACTCTTCCGCGTCAAGGTTCGCGACGACACAAACTCTGCGTTCACTTTGGATCAGGTAGAAGACATCGTCGAGCATTCCACTCGAGAGGGTGTGCTTCAAGACGCGAGTGGAACCCTGTCCAACACATTTGAATTCACCGAAAAGAAAGTTCGAGACATTGCGGTCCGTCCCGAGGATGTAGTTTCTTTCGACGCGAGTGTAACCCCGCGCGAGATTGAACAGGCAGTCGCCAAGTACGGCTATTCGAGATATCCACTGCGCGACGACGCCGGTGAAATCTACGGCTACATCCACCTAAAAGATGTAATTGATTTGCGACTCGACGAGGTAGATTCGCCAATGCCGGCAAAGCGAATTCGAAATCTGATCTCACTTCCGGCGACCATGGAACTTGAAGACGCTCTCGCATCTATGAAACGTGTCGGCGCCCACATGGCAAAGTCCTTTGACCGAGGCGGCAAAATTACCGGTGTGTTATTCCTAGAGGACATCCTCGAGGAGCTCGTCGGCGAGGTGCAGGACGCAACCCAAAAGGACTAGTTCGATGGGAACTGACCGCGCTCATATTGTCGCGGCCAGGCATCGGTTGAAACACCAAGTTCGTGAGCGGCACGCAGCGGCCAGTATGGGTCGCGCAGGGCAAGGCGAGCGATGCTGATGACATCCACTCCGCTCTGCAAAATCTCTTCCGCCTGCATTGATTCGGTGATCAAACCGACGGCCGAGACCGGCTCGGAAACAGCGGAAGCGACTCCCTGAGCAAGTGGCACCTGGTAGCCGGGACCGACCGGAATGCTTACTCCGGTAATCAACCCGCCAGAAGAGATATCAAATAGGTCAATTCCAAGTTCCGCACACCATCCAGCCACGGTTTTGGTCTGTTCCAGATCCCAACCGTCGTCGCGATAGTCGGTAGCTGAGAAGCGCACGAAGACGGGCATGGTTTCCGGTACAACCGCGCGAATCGCCTTGATGACTTCGAGAAGCAGGCGGGCTCGATTGGCTAGGCTGCCGCCAAATTCATCGTCGCGGCGATTCGTAATTGGTGAGAGAAATTGGTGGATCAAATATCCGTGCGCAGCATGAATCTCAATCGCGTCGAAGCCGGCAGCGACCGCTCTAGCCGCTGCGCGTTGCCAATCCTTGATGTTTTCATAAACATCTTCGGTCGTCATTTTTCGTGGAGCCGCGTAACCATCGAATGCTTCGTCGGTGGCTGAAATTGTCTGCCAACCACCTTCGCTGATTGCTACAGAACTTGCTCCGGATGTTGAAGCCTTTCTGCCGGCGTGCGCTAGTTGAATTGCGCTCTTTGCTCCGGTGGTGCGAATAAAGTCTGTAATTCTCTTCCAAGCGTCAACCTGGGTGTCGTTCCAAATTCCCGCACACCAGGGGGAGATGCGACCCTCTGGGCTTATTCCAGTCGCCTCGGCGATGACCAGTCCAGCTCCACCGATTGCGCGCGTGCTGTAGTGAACGAAGTGCCAGTCTGTGACTACGCCATCTTTATCAGTGCAGGAGTACATGCACATCGGCGCAATGAAAATTCGGTTACGAATTTCGAGGTCACGCAACTTGATTGGACTGAAGAGTTTGGTCATTCGTCAATTATCGTTGAGTTGTGATCAGACCTGAGCTCAAGCAGTACCTTCGTCAGCCTTCGGCTCAAGACGACAAGTACTCACGCGGAGTGGTTGGCTTTATCACAGGATCAGAGCAGTATCCAGGTGCTGCAATCCTTGGAGTAACCGCAGCCATGCGCACCGGAATCGGAATGGTTCGATATCTTGGTCCGCGCTCGGTGGGGGATTTGTTGCTGCAGGTGAGACCTGAGGCGGTGCTCAGTGATGGCCGCGCCCAGGCTTGGGTATTCGGTTCCGGCGTGCCACCCGCTGCGGCTGGCAATAGCTTCATTCAGGAGCACTTCGAGGCGGCCGAACTCGCTGTGGTCGATGCCGGTGCAATCGAACTTCTTGATTTGCAGGCAAGAACCGGTCTCGTGGTGCTCACGCCGCATGCTGGTGAACTTGCCAGGCTGCTTCGCATCACTAGGGAAGAAGTTGAGCAGGATCCGGCCAATAAAGCCAAGCTCGGGGCTGCGCTCACCGATTGCTTTGTGCTGCTCAAGGGGAACACTTCTTTTATAGCTTCTCCCGATAAGGAATTACGAGAGTTAGCCGACCTTTCACCGGCGCTCAGCACCGCGGGAACCGGGGATGTCCTTGCTGGAATTCTCGGGGCACTGTTCGCTGCGAATCATGATGCAGCAGTGGAGAATGCATTTGTGGATCTGATTGAACTTGGTGTGCAAATACATAGCGACGCCGCAGAATTTGCCTCAAAAGGCGGACCGGTTGTCGCTCTGGATGTTGCAGAGGCCGTGCGCCACGTAATTGCGGAAGTCAATTGATGCAAAAAATATTCAATAACGTTTTTGTCCTGCTCGGAGCAGGCTTGCTCGCGCATCTTTGGCTTATTCAGATTGGTTTGCATGGGATTGGCACACCGATGGGTGACGTGCCATATGCCTATGAACCTTGGTTGAATCAGATGATCAACAGCAACAAGTTGCTTGGGATCAATCTCGATTGGGTCTATCCATTTCCGGCACTTGCACCAATCTGGTTAGCCGCACTAATCAATCCGATGGAATTCCAAACCGGTTGGATGACACTCATAACAATTGTTGACCTGCTTGCACTTTATCTAATTTCGAGAATTAGATTTGATGCTGCATGGTACTGGTTGTGTTTCTTGGTGCTGCTCGGTCCAATCTCAATTTCTAGAATTGATTCCTTTAGCGTGGCGATTGCGCTTTTTGGAGTTTACGAATTGGTGCGCAGAAAGCTCAACGGCTCTACAGCTTGGTTCACACTCGGTGCGTCGATGAAGATTTGGCCGGTGGCACTTCTGCTTCCCGCAATTGCAGCTAGCAAGTATCGCCTACGTGTCCTGCTTGCGACAGCTGCCAGTGGCGCAATTCTGCTTTCGGTCGGTTTACTACTTGGCGGTAATCAGAGCATGTTTAGTTTTCTCAGTTACCAATCAGAGCGCGGCATTCAAATCGAAGCTCCGATTGCCAGTTGGTGGATCTGGTCCGGCGAGTTAGGCCTGGCCAACGCCGGCATCTACTACGACAAGCTCATGATGACCTTCCAGGTGGCTGGCGATGGTATCCCGCTGATTTCCTCGCTGATTGGCTACGCGATGTTTGTTGCCCTAGGCATCACAGCCTGGTTGGCCTGGAGAGCAGCGCAGGCGGGGGCTAAGTTTCAGGCGCTCTTGCCGGTAGCCGCACTCACCGCAGTGCTAGACCTCATCGTCTTCAATAAAGTCGGTTCGCCACAGTTTGCCACTTGGTTGGCGGTTCCAATTGTTCTCGGAATGCTCTACCGGGCCAAAAATTGGCGGCTTCCGACTTTCTCTGTCATCGCCCTTGGCTTGTTGACCTATCTGATCTATCCGGTTATTTATGACCACATTTTAAACGCCGAATCTTGGGCGCTGGGAGTTCTGTTGCTGCGCAACCTTGGTTACATCGCACTACTGGTTTGGTCGAATCGCGAACTTGCGCGACTGAGGACTAACTCTCTAGCAACTGAGTGAGCAGTGGGCCGACAATGTCGCGCTCGATCAGGAAACCATCATGTCCATAAGCGGATTCAATCACGTGAAGCTTGCCGCCGATTAGGGGAGCCTTAATACCCGCAGCAATTTTCTCTTGACCTTCAATTGGGAAGAGTCGATCCGTGGTAATTCCCGCTACCAAAGTCGTTGCTGTGATTTTTTCAAGCGCTTCGTTCATGCTTCCGCGATTTCGCGAAATATCATGCGAGTTCATCGCTTCAACGAGAGTGATGTAGCTATTTGCATCGAAACGTCGAGTGAACTTGTTTCCGTGGAAGTCTAGATAGCTCTCTACCGCGAAGCGTCCGCCCTTACCAAGTGGGCTCACACCCGACTGCCAGGTGCGTTCAAAACGTTCATTCAATTCGTTTGGTGAACGGTAATTCAAGAGCGCCATGCGACGTGCGAGCGCAAGACCTCGGTGTGGACCGAAACCAGGTTTGGCGTCGTAGTAATGTCCATCCTTGAACGCCGGGTCGGTCATGATTGCTTCTACCTGAACTGAGTTGAGTGCGATTTGGTCCGCGGTTGAAATTGGCGGAGCGGCAATCACGGCAAGTCGCTTTAGCGCACTCGGATATTTGACCGCCCACTCTAGCGATTGCATTCCACCCATTGAGCCGCCGATGATTGCGTGCCAAACATCGATACCAATTACTTCAGAGAAGAGCTTCTGGGCATTTACCTGATCGCGGATGGTTAGGTAAGGGAAGTCTGGTCCGTACTCGAGTCCCTTACTGTTTAGCGACGATGGACCTGTAGAACCCTGGCAGCCGCCAAGCATATTTGGAGCAACCACGTACCACTTATCGGTATCGATAGCGAGGCCGGGGCCGATGATGCCGTTCCACCAACCTTCGGTCGGGTGGTGTTTTGAAGATTTACCGACCACGTGTGAATCGCCGGTAAGTGCGTGTAGCACTAGCACCGCGTTGCTCTTGTCGTCGTTTAGTGAACCCCAGGTTTCAAAGGCGATTTTGGCACCACTGAGCTCTTTCCCGTTTTCCAGGCGAAGGGTGGGGATTGGCGCGAATTCGCGCTCTCCGGCCGGGTCGCCATCACGCCAGGCACCACTGGCGGGAGGTCGGCCGACAAGCTGTCGACTGAGCTCTTCAGTGATGAATGCCGAAGGAGCTGAGTCCTCGGACGTCTGGAATTCCATTAGTCAATTATGGCTGACCGACCGCATCCGACAGGGCGCTAAAAGCAAGCGCTGCCAACACTGCTGCACCATCTGGCAACACCGAGTCATCGAATTCGGCTTTGTTTGAGTGGTTAATAGGTGCACTTGTGAAGTCATCGGTCTTGCAAGCACCCATGAATACGAAAGCACCACCAAGTTCATCGATGATTGATGCCATGTCTTCGCCACCAGCCATCGGCGCGTCCATGGTGAAGTAGCGGCCTTCGCCGACGGTTGCTTTGACTACACGTTCGACGCGCTCGACCGCTTCCTTGTCGTTGATCAGCACCTTGGTGGCGTTGTTGAACTCGACTTCAACTTCCACGCCGTGCGCGGCAGCGATGCCCTGCAAGAAACCAGGGGTCAGCGCACGAAGTTTGTCGAAGTGTTCCTTTGAGAAAGTTCGAACAGTAGCGCCAAACGAAGCAGTCTCTGGCACCACGTTGGTGGTGTGCGTATCCCCGGCGTTAAGCCAACCCACATTGACCACAACCGCATCGAACACGTTGAAGTTTTTGGTGATGAAATTCGGAAGCGCAGAAATCATTTCGACCAGCGGAGTAATTGGATCTTTAGCCATCCATGGCGATGAACCGTGTCCACCGCGACCCTTGACTCTAACCAATACGTCGCCAGCAGATGCCATCATCGCGCCAGGCTTCGATGCGAACGAACCACGCGGCATCATTCCGCTGAATACGTGAATGCCGTATGCACCGATGGGCTTCTCTCCGCTAATCAGGTGAGCGCCTTCTTCCAGCATTACGTCGGCACCACCGTGTCCCTCTTCCCCAGGCTGGAAGAAGATGACTACGTTGCCGTGCAGCTTGTCTTTGTGAGTGCGAAGCAGGTGGGCCGCTCCAATACCGATGGCCATGTGTAGGTCGTGACCGCAGGCATGCATGTATCCATTAGTCGACTTGAATGGTTCATTAGTGTCCTCGACCACAGCGAGCGCGTCCATGTCTGCGCGGAGCAACACCGTCGGGCCAGGATTTTCACCCTCTATAAGAAGCGCAATCGAATTTAGCTTCTTGCCCAGCACAATGGTGCCGAGTCCGTGGATTGACTGCAGGATGCGTTCCTGAGTCTTAGGTAGCTCGAGTCCGAACTCGGGAATCTGATGGAGGTCACGACGGATCTCCGAGAGTACGTCCTTGTATTGAGCGGCTTCGTTGGCCAATTCGCGGTAGTCCATGCGCCAATTCTCACACGCTTAGGCTTGAGCCATGTTCTTCGAGCAGATGCATCCGAGCTGGCAGGCAGCACTTGCCGATCAGCAGGTGCGCCTTGCCGAGATCGAGGCCAGGGTTTCGGCCGACCCTCAGATCGAGCCGCCGCTGCCACTAGTTATGCGGGCATTCGAGTCGTCAATAGAAGATGTCAAAGTTCTAATTGTGGGTCAGGACCCTTATCCGACTCCAGGTCACGCAATTGGCCTTTCTTTCGCAGTTGCCCCCGAGGTGAATCCACTTCCGCGCAGCCTGCAAAACATCATGCGTGAACTTCGTGATGACCTGGGTAAAAATGTCACCAATCAGGGGAGTCTGCAGCTCTGGTCGGGGCAGGGCGTGATGTTGCTCAACCGTCACCTCAGCACTTCAAGCGGCGAGACCGCAGCCCACTTCGATGCCGGTTGGGCCGGTTTCACCGATGCAGCAATCAAGGCGCTCAATCGCGCTCGCGGGAACAAACTCGTAGCAATTCTCTGGGGAAACGAAGCCATTGCACTTCGTGGGCTTCTGCCCGATGCCGAAGTGATCAGTTCGCCGCATCCGAGCCCGCTTTCTGCCCGCAAAGGTTTCTTCGGCTCTAAACCGTTCAGCCGAGCGAATGAGGCCCTACGATTCGTCGGCCAAGCCGAGATAGATTGGTCCTGTTAGGTGAGGAACTAAATGGCACTGGATTCAGAATCACGCTGGAGATTAATTCGCATGATGCGTGCGAAGGGCGAAGAGCCCAAGCGCGAATTCCAAACTTTGATTCGCGACGCCACTCCTGCCGACCTGCTTGCAGTAACGGAAATCTACAACTACTACATCACCAACAGTGTGGTGACTTTCGATCTTGAAACCATGACCATCAAAGATTGGGAAACCAAGTTCCATTGGATTCAAGGTTTGGCACTTCCATTCGTGGTGGCTCAGAGCGAGAGTGGTCAAATTCTCGGTTTCGCATATGTTGCACCCTGGCGTCAGAAGGCCGCCTATCGTCGAACCGTAGAAGACAGCATCTATCTCCGTCCTGCCGCAATTGGTAAGAAGATTGGTACTCGACTGCTCGAAGCCCTAATCGAAAAGAGCAAGGCCGCTGGGGTCAAAGAAATCGTTGCCGTGATCAGCGATAAAGGAGCAGAATCCTCAATCAAGTTGCATGAGACATTCGGATTCAAACATCAGGGACACCTGGGCAAGGTTGGCTTCAAGTTTGGTCGATGGCTTGGCACGGTCCTGATGCAGAAGAGTCTCTAGCAGTTCTGCGGCAATTCTCAGGGTCTCGACCTAGGCTTGACCTCATGACTCGTTTGCGTTCAGTCTTGGGGCTGGTGGCCACCCTTCTTGCGGTGTTCACCGTGGTTACTCCGGTGCAGGCCGCAGACAACTCAAACCAGTACGTCAGCAAAATCGAGCTGGCTCACGGACTCATAGTTCGTTACCAAAATGGCGTGGCGCCAATTGCCAGCGACGGATCTCCGACCGGCGCAAACGCTGTTCGAGCTGAATTGCTTGCTGGTTACGGTCTTGGGCAAGACCTTTACACCTTGGATTTCATCAATGACGTGAGCTATTCCGATGCTCTTACCTATGCTGCTCAGCTTCGCCAAGATCCGCGTGTTGCCTTTGTAAACATCAATCGAATTATTGGTCGCACAGCTCTCGATGCAAAAACAATCTCCATCCGAGCTGCAATCACGCCAGCCAGTGCTGTTCAGTCGCTGAAAGTTGCGGATGTCTGGAACAAGGATTTGCCGGGGGTGCCTCGAGTTCAGTTGACTTGGAAAGCACCGACTTCACTCTTCGGAGCAAAACTTTCAAACTACTTAGTTGAATACTCGGCGGATTCCGGAAAGTCTTGGACAAGAATAATCACAGGAACCAGCACAAAATACTTAGTCGCCGCGGGTATTTCGGCTGGCACAAAGTATTCATTCAGAGTGCGAGCAGTAACTAAAGCGACAAAATTGACCAAGGTGAACGGCGTTGCCAAATTAGTAACTTCTAGCCAAATCGGATCTGCCTCAAAGATTGCCACGCTTACTCCGACAACTGTGCCGCAGGCGCCCGTGCTAAACCCGGTTGACTCCACAACTCCGGGTGCGCTACTGGTTTCATGGAAGCAACAGACTGCAGCTCAGCGCGGTGGCCTGCCGGTCACCTACCTGGTAACCGCGAGTGCGGACGGTCAGGCTGACCTTAGTTGTCAGACCACAAGCACCTCTTGCACTATTGCAGGTGCGGTAGCCAGCGCGACTTACAAAATCAGCCTGGTTGCCAAGAACTCGCGCGGGCAAGTCAGTGCCGACCAAACGGCTAACACTGTGCCAACCAAGATTGAGCCGATGTTCGGTAGTCAGTGGTACCTGAGCGCCACCACCGGCATCAACGTTCAAAAGGCTTGGAGTTACACCAAGGGATCACCGAGCGTCGTGGTTGCCGTAATCGACAGTGGAATCACAAAGCATCCTGACCTGGATTCTCAGCAGGTGCCGGGCTACGATTTCGTGAGCAATGGCACTCGCTCATGTAGCTACTCGAACTCCGGCGACAGAGATGGGTGGGACTCAGATCCGAGCGATCCGGGCGACTTCTACACAGACAACACTGGATTCCATTCAAGCTCTTGGCACGGTACACATGTTTCGGGCATTATCGCTGCGGCGCAGAATGATTACGGAATCAGCGGTATTGCGCCAAACGTAAAACTTCAGCCAATACGTGCGCTCGGTCCCGATGGCGGATGTTCTGCTGACCTTATTGCGGCGTTGAACTGGGCTGCTGGACTTCCCGTGCCAAATGTGCCGGCAAATAAAACTCCGGCAAAAGTTATCAATCTTTCTATGGGCACATCAAACGCCTCGAGTTGCGATTACGCAGCAAATGCTGGCTCGCTCGCGTCAACCGGCGGAGCGCTTGCAGCATTGAAGAAGGCCGGAGTCACAACCATTACTGCGGCCGGAAATTCAAACACCGATGCCAACGACAGTTACCCGGGAAACTGTTACCCAACTATCAATGTGGGTGCTACAGGAATTAGCCAAGATCGCGCCTGGTATTCGAACTACACCGTGCAGACAAATGCAGATGGCGCCGGAGTCGGTGTGGACATCTCTGCTCCAGGTGGAGATGATCGCGATTCGGCAACCGCGCCGGCAGGTACTAAGGGCAAAATACTTTCTGACCTTAACGACGGACTTCGTGAGCCTGGCAATCCAACTTTCGGTCTTGAAGAGGGCACGAGTATGGCTGCGCCGGTAGTTGCCGGAGTGGTGGCCTTGCTCTACTCAATAAAACCGACAATCACCTTCGATCAGGTTTTCGAGGTGCTGAAGAATTCGGTTACCAAATTCAAGCCGGGTGGAGATTGTGCCAGTGCCACAATCACGCGCTGCGGCGTAGGAATCGTTAACGCCGGCAATGCCGTCGAGTTCCTAGTGACCCACGGCTAAAACACTCAATCCTTAAATAAAAGAAGCCGGCTGATTTCTCAGCCGGCTTCTTCATTCGTGCGGGCGAAGGGACTTGAACCCCCATGCCTTGCGGCGCTGGAACCTAAATCCAGTGCGTCTGCCAATTTCGCCACGCCCGCAACCTGACTATCCTAAGCCATATCTGGCCTGTGGAAAAGTCGGGTGCCAATGTCGGTGGATGTCGTATTTTGCTGGCGGAGGGATTATGAAGGTGACAGCCCAGCAGGTAGCCATTAGGGCGCGGGAGTTGGCTCTGAAAGACGGGGCAGAGCCATTGGAAATTGCTCTGGGACAAATTTCCCAGGAGGCGGGACTCAGTTTCGAAGCAGAGCAGGAACTCAGGCAATCAAGCCAGACTCACGTGAATGGGCTCGGGGTGCTCCAACAGTATTTGGATGACGAGTCAATCGAGGAAATTTGGATCAATCAACCAAATGAAATATTTATTGCTCGGTCGGGAATTGCGGAACGGATATTCCTGCGTCTGAGTGAAAGTGAAATCAAAGTCCTGGTTGAGCGAATGCTTCGGCACTCCGGTCGCAGGCTTGATCGATCTACTCCGTTTGTAGATGCAGCACTTGATGATGGCTCTCGCCTTCACGTAGTTATCCCAGACATTTCACGAAAACACTGGTCGATAAACATCAGAAAATTTCCAGGTCGAATCTGGCGCCTTCACGATTTGGTTCAACGAAAAGTGCTGAGCGATGCGCAAGCCAGATTTCTAGCAGGGCAAGTAAGGGCGGGTAAAAACATTCTGGTTTCCGGGGCTACGCAATCAGGCAAGACAACTCTGCTCTGCGCACTACTTGCTGAGGCTCCTCTAGCCACTCGCCTCGTGACTGTGGAAGAAACTTTTGAAATCAGAGCAGAGAATCCCGACTGGGTCGCGCTGCAAACACGTCAGGCCAATTTGGAGGGGCGCGGTGAGGTAAGCCTTCGACGTTTGGTGAAGGAATCACTTCGAATGCGCCCTGACTTATTGGTGGTGGGCGAGGTACGTGAAGCTGAGAGTTTGGATCTTTTGATTGCGATGAACTCAGGAATTCCCGGACTATGCACAATTCACGCAAACTCGGCAGAAGAGGCAATTCAAAAGCTCTCCACTTTGCCGCTGCTGGCGGGGGCAAATATTGCCGCTGAGTTTGTGGAACGCACGGTGGCAAGTTGTTTAGATGTCGTTGTGCATTGCGCAATGGTTGAAAATGGTCGTCGAACGGTAAGTGAAATTGGCCTGGTGCAGTCGCAATCGGGTAAACCGGTATTGGATCTCGTAGGCATAGATAACCGTGACTAATCGGTTATTGGAAAAACTCTCAGCAGCTGGCTTCGAGAGCCCCAAGCGCGCTTTGTTGCTCGGTATTGCAGCCCCGCTAGCGCTAGGCGGTTTGTTGCAAGAGTGGCT
>JACCDQ010431791.1_pt1 | contig 12827 bp, 12 predicted proteins | sample 7446031 | NCBI WGS metagenome assembly JACCDQ01 (sample SAMN15323442, study PRJNA562643) | freshwater metagenome | isolation source: river surface water | place: USA:Blue River Watershed | collected 2017-08-17 | reverse complement strand
CGCTCCTCGAATTCGCCACGGAACTTGGCCCCCGCCAGCAGCGCGGCCATGTCCAAGCTGAGTACGCGCTTGCCCTTGAGAGAATCGGGCACCTCGCCCGCCACGATGCGCTGAGCCAGGCCCTCCACAATCGCCGTCTTGCCCACGCCGGGCTCCCCGATCAGCACCGGGTTGTTCTTGGAGCGGCGCTGCAGCACCTGGATGGCGCGGCGGATTTCATCGTCGCGGCCGATCACCGGGTCAAGCTTGCCGATACGGGCGCGCTCGGTCAGGTCCAAGCAGTATTTCTTGAGCGCTTCGCGCTGGCCTTCGGCTTCGGCACTGTTCACGTTCTGTCCTCCACGCACGGCGTCGATCGCCGCTTCCAGGTTCTTGCGGCTCAGGCCGTGTTCTTTGGCAATCCGACCAGCTTCGTTCTTACTGTCGGCAAGGGCCAGCAAAAAGAGTTCGCTGGCAATGAAGGCGTCGCCGCGCTTGATGGACTCCTTTTCGGCAGCCTGCAGCAGCTTCACCAACTCGGGGCCGACCTGCACTTGATCCTGCCCACTCACCTGAGGCAGGCGTTTGACCGCTGCCTCGGCGGCCTGCGCCAGCGCAGACACCTGAACGCCGGCACGCTGGAGCAAAGCACCAGGGCCCTCGCTTTGACGCAGCATGGCAGTCAGCACGTGTACTGGCTCAATGTAGGCATGGTCATTGCCCAAGGCCAGACTTTGGGCGTCTGCCAGGGCCTCCTGGAATTTGGTGGTCAGTTTGTCAATGCGCATGGTCAGTCCTCCTGCCGAGCCGCCTCTAAGGAGGCCTCGCCCCCCTCAGGGGCAGCGAATACATAAGATGGTGAGCGTGGGAGCATTGTTTTCTCCTTGTTGGACACCTTGGGCTGGAGGAACCAATTTCAAGAGCAATTCAGCATGCAAGGCTTGCCTAAAATCAAGAAATGAACATCCACCAGCTCAATGTCAGCCACAACGACCGCCAGGACCGGTTGCTGCTGCGTGTGAACACGCAGACCGCCGAAGAGTTCCGATTCTGGCTGACACGGCGCCTCACACTCCGTTTGCTGCCCGGGCTGCAACAGGCGCTTGGGCGGCTGGAATCCAAGGCTCCGCAAATGGTGGCCCCCGATCCCGCCTCCCAGCAGATGCTCACCGAGCTGAAGCGGGAGGCTTTTTTGCAGAAAGCCGACTTCAAAACCCCTTATACCGAACAAGCCCAACAACTGCCCCTGGGCGACGAGCCGATGCTGGTGACCGATGTGCAGCTGAATTTTCAGGCCTCAGGGGTGCAGGTCACGCTTCAAGACAAGGGCTCCCCCGAGGGGCTGGCCCGGACTTGCCAGCTGCATCTGCAAGCGCCCCTGGTCCACGGTTTGGTCCACCTGATCCTGCAAGCCATGGACAAGGCCGAATGGCAGACTGCCGCAAAGGTGGATACCCCAACCCTGCAAGCAGACACCGCACCTGCCACAGGCTACCGACACTGACCCCGCGCTTCGGAGAGGTTCAGGCGTTTCGGGCCTGAATGCCCCAGCGGGCCAAGGCAGCATCGTCGCTGACCCGTGCGTCGACCCACTGGGCGCCTTGTGGGGTTTGCTCTTTCTTCCAGAACGGCGCCTGCGTCTTGAGGTAATCCATCAGGAATTCGCAGGCTTGGAAGCTCTCGCCGCGGTGTGCCGAAGTCACCGCCACGAACACGATCTGGTCCGCCGGTTGGAGCAAGCCAATGCGGTGGATGACACGGGCCTCATAGAAATCAAAGCGCTGGTGCGCCTCATCAATCATGGCTTCGATGGCCTTTTCGGTCATGCCCGGGTAATGCTCCAGCTCCATGGAGCGGATTTCATCGCTGGCTTCGCCGGTGATGGCTCGGGTGTCTCGCACAGTGCCCACAAAGCTGCAGACAGCCCCCACGCGCAGATCAGCTGCACGCAGGCTCGTCAGCTCCGCACCAACGTCAAAGTCTTCGGTCTGGATGCGCACACGGGCCATGGTGCTCAGCCCCCGGTCACCGGCGGGAACAGGCCCACTTCTGCAGCTTCGGTCAGCAGCGTGTCGGCCCGCGCCATGACCTGGTTGACGGCCACGCGCACCGGACGGCCTTCGGCCAGGGCCTGGGCGTAGGCGCCGCCGCGTGCGCGCAGCTCAGCCAACAAACCAGCGATGTCTGTCGTCTGGGTGTCCCAAGCTTCAGTGGCCAGGCCGAGGTCCTCACGGATGGAGGCGAAATAACGCAGCTGGATCTTCATGGTCTCACGGGCTATCAAGAAACTCAGGCCAGCCAGTCGGCAAACGGCAGGAAATTCACCAGGTCGCCACGGGCAATCGCCTGGCCCGGCGGGTTGTCCACCACGCCATCGCCCCAGACCACGGAGGTCAGCACACCTGAGCTCTGGTTGGGGAACAGGTCCAATCCGCCTGCGGCGTTGCACCGCACCCGCAGGAACTCGCGGCGCTTGTCACCTCTGGGCAAATCAAAGTGCGCGGGCAGCGAAAAGGACCTCCAAGCCTTGGCCAGCAGCCCCTGCATCTGCAGCAGCATCGGCTGCACCATCAGCAAGAAGGTGATGTAGCTCGACACCGGGTTGCCCGGGAGACCGACAAAATGCGCCTGACCTTCGGTGGCAGTACGGCGCACATGGCCATAAGCAAAAGGTTTGCCCGGCTTCATGGAGATTTGCCAGAGATCCAGTGCGCCCAGTGCCTGCACGGCCGGCTTGACGTGGTCTTCTTCGCCCACCGAGACCCCACCGCTGGTCAGGATCAGGTCGTGGTGCTCGGCGGCGGTCTTAAGTGCAGACAGCGTGGCCTCGCGGCGGTCGGGCACGATGCCCAGGTCGCTGACCTCGCAGCCCATGCGGTGCAGCAAAGCCTTCAGGAAAAAACGGTTGGAGTTGTAGATGGCCCCTGGCCGCATGGCCTCGGGTGGCACATCGCCGGGCATGACCAACTCGTCGCCGGTCGAAAACAACGCCACCCGCGGGCGCGCGGCTACCGTCAGGTGCGCCTGTCCCAGGCTGGCAGCCAGGCCCAGTTCGGCTGGCCCCAGGCGGGTGCCAGCAGGCAGCACCGTGGCGCCACGCTGCACATCTTCGCCACTGCGGCGAATCCACTGACCGGGCTCGACAGGGCGGCTAAAACGCACCTGCGGCACACCGCCCACCTCGGCCAGCAGTTCAGCTTCTTCCTGCATCACCACAGCGTCGGCTCCCGAGGGGACAGGTGCACCGGTGAAGATGCGAGCCACCTCGCCCGGCTGCAGCGGTTGACCCGTGTGACCCGCCGGGATGCGCTGGGTCACCCGCAGCACGGCATCGGCGCCGCTGAGATCAGCGCAGCGCACAGCGTAACCGTCCATCGACGAGTTGTCGAAAGCCGGCACCTGCAAAGACGAGACCAGGTCCTGCGCGAGCACCCGGCCGTCGGCATCGAAAGTCGCCACCTGTTCGGTACCGGGCAGGGGCTGGACCTGCGCCAGCAGCCTTTGCCGGGCCTCGTCCAGGGGCATCAACGGTGCACGGGCAGGAGCGTTCATGGCTAGGGTGATGGAATCAGTCGCGAATCAATCGCAGTTGGCAGCGATGTAGGCCTTGACCTGCGCCACATCGGCGGACATGACCTTCACGCGTTTGGGCAGGACTTCAATGCCTTCGAATTGTGCCGGGCGCTCGGGTTCGCGGCCCAGGGCCTCGACGATCGTCCCTGCGAACTTGATGGGCAATGCGGTCTCGAGCACCAGCATGGGCACACCGGCCTGCAGGTGCTCGCGCGCCACCTTCACGCCGTCGGCGGTGTGGGTGTCGACCATCACGCCGTAGCGCTCGTACACCTGACGGATGGTGGCCAGGCGATGGGCGTGCGTGCTCTTGCCACTGACAAAGCCGTAGCGGGCAGCCGCCTCGGCAAAGCGCGGGTCGGCCGAGAGATCGAAGCGGCCCTGTTGGTTGAGTGCATCCGCAAACAGGGCCTTGGTCTGGGCAGCATCGCGCCCCAGCAAGTCGAACACAAAGCGCTCGAAGTTGCTGGCCTTGGAAATGTCCATCGAGGGGCTGGAGGTCTCGTGCGTGTCGGCGGTACCGCGCACGCGGTAGATGCCAGTGCGGAAAAACTCGTCGAGCACGTCGTTTTCGTTGGTGGCCACCACCAGCTGGGCCACCGGCAGCCCCATCATGCGGGCCACATGACCGGCACAAACGTTGCCAAAGTTGCCGCTGGGCACGGTGAAGCTGACCTTTTGGGTGTTCACTGTCGTGGCCTGGAAGTACCCGGCAAAGTAGTAGACCACCTGGGCCAACAGGCGCGCCCAGTTGATCGAATTGACCGTACCGATCTTGTACTGGCGCTTGAACTGGAGGTCGTTGGACACCGCCTTGACGATGTCCTGGCAATCGTCGAACACCCCTTCGATGGCGATGTTGTGGATGTTCTCGTCAAGCAGGCTGAACATCTGCGCCTGCTGGAAGGGGCTCATGCGGCCATGCGGGCTGGTCATGAAAACGCGCACACCCTTTTTGCCGCGCATGGCGTATTCGGCGGCGCTGCCGGTGTCGCCCGAGGTGGCGCCCAGGATGTTCAGTTCTTCGCCTCGGCGACCCAGTTCGTACTCGAACAGGTTGCCCAGCAGTTGCATGGCCATGTCCTTGAAGGCCAGCGTCGGGCCGTTGGACAGGGCTTCAAGGTACAACTCGGGCGCCTTGTCGCCAGCCGTCTGCAAGGGCTTGAGCGGCACGATGGCTTCGGTGCCGTAAACAGCGGCCGTGTAGGTCTTCTCGCACAGGGCCTTAAGGTCTGCGGCCGGAATGTCGTCGATGTACAGCGACAGGATTTCGAAGGCCAGCGCGGCGTAGCCCTTCTGCAGCCAGACCTGGCGCAGGCGTGTCAGGTCGGCGTCGGCCAGCTGCGGGTAGCTTTCGGGCAGGTACAGGCCACCGTCGGGCGCCAGGCCTTCGAGCAGGATTTCGCAGAAGTGTTTGCGGTCCGGGTGGCCGCGGGTCGAGAGGTACAGCATCAGGCCAACTCTTCCTTGCGGATGCGCACGATCGGGGCCAGCACAGTGGGCAGTGCCTGCATCTGGGCCAGTACGCCGTTCATGGTGCCTTCGCGGGTGTCGTGGGTGAGGATGATGACATCGGTCTGGTTGGCACCGCTGACCTGGTCGGCCTCGCGCTGCAAGATGGCGTCGATGCTGATGCCGGCGCCGGCCAGCAAGCCAGTCAACTTGGCCAGCACGCCAGCCTCGTCGGCCACGCGCAGGCGCAAGTAGTAGCTGGTCACCACCTCGTCCATCGGCAGCACTGGCAGGTTGCTCATGGCGTCGTGCTGGAAAGCCAGGTGCGGCACGCGGTTTTGCGGGTCGGCCGTGTGAAGGCGGGTGATGTCCACCAGGTCCGCCACCACAGCGCTGGCGGTCGGTTCGGAGCCAGCGCCCTTTCCGTAATACAGGGTGGTGCCCACGGCATCGCCCTGCACCATCACGGCGTTCATGGCGCCCTCGACGTTGGCGATCAAGCGCTGGGTGGGTACCAGGCTGGGGTGCACGCGCAGCTCGATGCCCTTGGCCGTGCGCTTGGTGATGCCCAGCAGCTTGATGCGGTAGCCCAGTTGCTCAGCGTATTTGATGTCGGCCGCACCCAGCTTCGTGATGCCTTCCACATGGGCCTTGTCAAACTGCACCGGAATGCCAAACGCGATCGCGCTCATCAACGTGACCTTGTGGGCAGCGTCCACGCCCTCGATGTCGAAGGTCGGGTCGGCTTCGGCGTAACCCAGACGCTGGGCCTCTTTGAGCACCACATCAAAGTCCAAACCCTTGTCGCGCATTTCGGACAGGATGAAGTTGGTGGTGCCGTTGATGATGCCGGCCACCCACTGGATCTGGTTGGCCGTGAGACCTTCACGCAGGGCCTTGATGATCGGGATGCCTCCAGCCACAGCGGCTTCAAAAGCCACCATCACGCCTTTGGCTTGCGCAGCAGCAAAGATTTCAGTGCCATGCACAGCCAACAAAGCCTTGTTGGCTGTGACCACATGCTTGCCCGCGGCAATCGCATCCATCACCAGGGCCTTGGCGATGCCATAGCCACCGATCAACTCGATCACGATGTCGATCTCGGGGTTGGCAATCACCTTGCGGGCATCGTCCACCACCTGCACACCTTCGCCCACGATGGACTTGGCTCGCGCCACATCCAGGTCAGCCACCATGGTGATCTCGATGCCACGACCGGCGCGGCGCTGGATTTCCTGGGCGTTGCGTTGGAGGACGGTGAAGGTGCCGCTGCCGACGGTACCGATGCCGAGAAGGCCGACTTGGATGGGTTTCATGGTGTCTTACTTGGGTTAGCAAGGAGCCCTCGTGAGGCCCCCAATGGGGAAGAAAATCAGGCGACCAATTTTTCGGTGCCAAAGCGCTTGCGTGCGCCTTCCAGGAACTTGGCCACGCGACCGATCGCTTCGCGCAGATCGTCTTCGTGCGGCAGGAACACAATGCGAAAGTGGTCAGGTTCGGGCCAGTTGAAACCTGTGCCCTGAACCAGCATGACGCGGGTTTCCTCCAGCAGGTCAAGGAAGAATTTTTGGTCGTTCTGGATCGGATAAATCTTGGGGTCCAGGCGCGGGAACATGTAAAGCGCGGCCTGCGGCTTGACGCAGCTCACCCCCGGAATGGCGGTGATCAGTTCATAGGCCAGGTCACGCTGGCGGCGCAAGCGGCCGCCCTCGCCCACCAGCTCGTTGATGCTCTGGTAACCGCCCAGCGCAGTCTGCACTGCCCACTGGCCCGGTACATTGGCACACAGACGCATGTTCGAGAGCATGTTGAGGCCCTCGATGTAGTCCTGCGCCGGCTTCTTGTCGCCCGACACCACCATCCAGCCGGCACGGTAGCCGCAGGAACGGTAGCTCTTGGACAGGGAATTGAAGGTCAGTGTCAGCACATCCTCGGACAGGCTGGCAATCGGTGTGTGCTGGACATCCTCGTAAAGCACCTTGTCGTAAACCTCGTCGGCAAAGATCACGAGACCGTGCTCACGGGCGATCTGGACGATGCCCAGCAACAGTTCGCGCGAGTACAAGGCGCCCGTCGGGTTGTTCGGATTGATGACCACGATGCCTTTGGTGCGGGGCGTGATGCGCTGGCGGATGTCAGAGAGGTCAGGCATCCAGCCATTGGATTCCTGGCACATGTAGTGAACCGGCGTACCGCCCGAGAGGCTGGCTGCAGCCGTCCACAGCGGGTAATCCGGGGCCGGCAACAACAGCTCGTCGCCGTTGTCGAGCAAGGCATTGGTGGCCATGACGATGAGTTCGCTGGCACCGTTGCCCAAATAGATGTCGTCCAGCGTGACGCCCGTGATGCCCTGCTTCTGGGTCTCGTGCATCACCGCCTTGCGTGCCGCAAAGATGCCCTTGCTGTCCGAATAACCCGCCGAATTGGGCAGGTTGCGGATCATGTCCTGCTGGATTTCCTCGGGCGCGTCGAAACCGAAAACCGCCAGGTTGCCGATGTTGAGTTTGATGATCTTGTGACCCTCTTCCTCCATCTGACGCGCACGGTCCATGATCGGGCCGCGAATGTCGTAACAGACGTTGGCGAGCTTGGCGGATTTCTGAACGGGTTTCAAAGTCCCTCCGGGGATGATCTTCAGGGGAAAACCTATAATTTGACCACAGAACAGGCCGTTTTCCCGGCAAACACCCTCCCTGCTGATGAAACTCCAGCCCGACAAATCCAGCACTCCGCTGGTCCGTGCATACGCCGACGATTGGCTGCAAATTGACGACCTGCGTTTCACCGGTTCGGTGATCCTCAGCAGTTTGCCCGACCACCCACCCAGGGCCTGGGCGCCCCGCAGCTTGCAAGAGATGGATGCAGCCCAACTGGGTGAACTGGCCTTGAGCGGGGCGGAACTCGTGATTTTTGGAACCGGACGGCGGCTGCGCTTTCCCCCTGCCGCCTGGCAGGCACCCTTTGCCCTTCAGCGCGTCGGTCTGGAAACCATGGACACGGCAGCCGCCTGTCGCACCTACAACATCCTGGCCAGTGAAGGACGCAAGGTGCTGGCGGCATTGCTGCTGGAGCCCCACTGATGTGTCCACCCCAGCGGGGTAACGTTCCCGGAAATCGGCGATTCGCGGTAAAATAACCGTTTTTCGGGTGGCGTCCCAGATTCGGCACCCATATTTCTGCTCACGAAATCGAAATACCCATGGCGATCGTTCTCAACAAACCCCTCCCCGAATTTGAAGCGAACGCCACCGGTGGTCTGAAGGTCTCCAACACCTCTCACCTCGGTCAGGTCCTGGTTCTGTATTTCTACCCCAAGGACAACACCCCTGGCTGCACCACCGAAGCCATGCAGTTCCGCGACAAATACAAGGACTTCATCAAAGCTGGCGCCACTGTCTTCGGCGTGTCCCGCGACAACATGAAGTCCCACGACGACTTCAAAACCAAGCTCGAACTGCCTTTCGAACTGATCGCCGACACCGAAGAAAAAATGTGCCACATGTTCGGCGTGGTCAAGAACAAGATCATGTACGGCAAGAAGGTCAAGGGCATCGAACGCAGCACCTTCTTGGTGGGTGCCGATGGCACCCTCAAGCAAGAATGGCGTGGCCTGAAAGTACCTGGACATGTTGAAGAGGTGCTCAAAGCCGTCAAGACCCTCAAAAAGGCCGGCTGAACAGGCAGGGAAAGTCCTGAGGCCCCATCGATCTCATGCCACATGAGTCGTGCATAATGGATTCATGCAGTTGAGTTTCTGCCCGACAGAAAAACCCCAAGCCGCCAAGGCCTCCTGGCGGCTTTTTCTTTTCTCGGCTGTACCTTTCCCCGTTCATTGCGAGTGTTTTTCTCATGCCCCTGCCTCCCGCCCCGACCCAGCGTGCCAGCCGACTCCATCGCAAGGCCATTGAAGCCCTGACACCCGCTGCAGAACCTCTTGAAACCGAAGCAGAAACCACTCCGCTCGCCGTGACGACGGTCGTACCTCCACGACAAAAATCCGGAAACCCGGTTAGCACCACCGCTGCACCTCGCCAAACGGTGCCCACCCAGGCGGTCAAAACCACCCAGCGCAGCCGCAAACCCAAGACCAGCGGACCGCCCAAACTCTTTGTGCTGGACACCAATGTCCTGATGCACGACCCGATGAGCCTGTTCCGTTTCGAGGAACACGACGTCTTTCTGCCCATGATCGTGCTCGAGGAGCTGGACGGCCACAAGAAAGGCATGACGGAAGTCGCTCGCAACGCCCGTCAGGCCAGTCGCTCGCTGGATGCACTGGCCGCAGCCCTGGGCGCCGACATGGGCAAAGGCCTGCCACTGAGCGCCACGGGCTTTACCGAAGCGACCGGCAACCTGTTCTTTCAGACGCAGCCCCTGGACTTGAGCCTGCCTTTGGCCCTGCCCCAAGGCAAGGCCGACAACCAAATTCTGGGGGTGGTGCGCGCACTGGTGCAAATGCACAGCCCACGCGAGGTGGTGCTCGTCTCCAAGGACATCAACATGCGGGTCAAGGCCCGCGCACTTGGCTTGCAAGCCGAGGACTACCAGAACGACAAAACCCTGGAAGATGGCGACCTGCTGTATTCGGGTGCGCTGGCCTTGCCACCCGATTTCTGGACCAAGCATGGCAAGAGCGTAGAAAGCTGGCAACAAGGCAGCCACACTTTCTACCGGGTCAGCGGACCGATGGTGCCGCAGCTGATGATCAACCAGTTCGTGTACTTTGAGGCACCTGGTGAGCCGGGTCTGTACGCCCGCGTCACCGAAATCCGTGGCAAGACCGCTGTCCTGCGCACACTCAAAGACTTCACGCACCAAAAAAATGCGGTCTGGGGTGTCACAGCACGCAACCGCGAGCAGAACTTCGCGATGAACCTGCTGACCGACCCCGAGGTCGATTTCGTCACCCTGGCCGGTACGGCTGGCACAGGCAAGACCCTGATGGCCCTGGCTGCTGGCCTGTCACAGGTTCTGGATGAACGCCGCTACACAGAAATCATCATGACCCGCGCCACCGTCAGTGTGGGTGAGGACATCGGCTTCCTGCCCGGCACAGAGGAAGAAAAGATGGGTCCCTGGATGGGCGCGCTCGACGACAACCTCGAGTTCTTGGCCAAAGGTGATGGCGGTGGTGCTGGCGAATGGGGTCGGGCAGCCACGAATGAGTTGATCAAAAGCCGCATCAAGATCAAGAGCATGAACTTCATGCGCGGGCGCACGTTCATGAACAAGTACGTCATCATCGACGAGGCACAAAACCTCACGCCCAAGCAGATGAAGACGTTGATCACCCGGGCCGGCCCCGGCACCAAGATCATCTGCATGGGCAACCTGGCGCAGATCGACACCCCCTACCTGACCGAAGGCTCTTCAGGCCTGACCTATGCGGTGGACCGCTTCAAGGGCTGGCAGCATGGTGGCCACATCACACTGGCCCGAGGTGAGCGCTCTCGTCTGGCGGATTTCGCCAGTGAAGTGCTCTGATCAGTAGTCGTCGCCACCACCAAATCCGGTGGCGAGGCTCTCGAAGCGCGTCAGCGGCTTGAGGAAGGCCAGACGGACGGTACCGGTCGGTCCGTTACGCTGCTTGCCGATGATGATCTCGGCCACGCCCGGATCTTTGGAATCCTTGTTGTAGTAGTCGTCGCGGTAAATGAACATGATGATGTCCGCGTCCTGCTCGATGGCGCCCGATTCACGCAGGTCACTCATCATGGGCCGCTTGTCGGTGCGCTGCTCCACACCCCGGTTGAGCTGCGAGAGCGCGATGACCGGACATTGCAGTTCTTTGGCCAGCATCTTCAGCCCCCGCGAGATTTCCCCCAGCTCGGTGGCACGGTTATCGCCGTCCGAACCGCTGGAGCCGCTCATCAGCTGCAGGTAGTCGACCACAATCAGACCGAGCTTGCCGCACTGACGAGCCAGTCTGCGCGAGTTCGCGCGCAGCTCACTCGGTGTCAGGCCAGGGGTTTCGTCGATGTGCAACGACACCGTGCGCAGACGTTCAATGGCTTCGGTCAGGCGAGGCCACTCTTCATCGGTCAGCTTGCCGGTACGCAGGTGGCCCTGATCGACCCGGCCGATCGAGCCCACGATACGCACGGCCAATTGGGAAGCCCCCATTTCCATCGAGAACACCGCCACTGGCAGGCCCTCGTTGAGGGCCACGTGCTCGGCAATGTTGATGGCAAAGGCCGTCTTGCCCATGGATGGGCGAGCGGCCAACACCACCAGATCACCTGGCTGCAAGCCCGAGGTCATGCGGTCCAGGTCATGGAATCCTGTAGGCACCCCGGTGATGTCATTGGGGTTGTCGGCCATCTCCTGCACGCGGTCCAGCAGTTCCACCACCAGCGAATCCATGGACTGGAAACCCTGCTTCATCCGGGAGCCTTCCTCCCCGATGTTGAAGATTTTCTGTTCGGCCTCGTCCAGAATCTTGTCGACTTGTTTGCCTTTGGGGTTGAAGGCCGCGGTGGCGATTTCGTCGCTGGCCGACACCAGCTTGCGCAGGATGGAGCGCTCACGGACGATTTCGGCATAGCGACGGATGTTGCTGGCACTGGGTACGTACTGCGCCAGTGAGTTCAGATAACCCAGCCCCCCCACGGCATCGGCATGCCCCTGGTTCTGCAAGTGCTCAAACACGGTGATGACATCGGCCGGCTTGGAAGCGTTGATCAAGGCGCCAATGGCGGCATATACCAGCTGGTGCTCATGGCGGTAGAAATCACCATCGACCAGCAAGTCACCCACACGGTCCCATGCGCCGTTGTCCAACAACAGCCCCCCCAGCACACTGGACTCGGCCTCGATGGAGTGCGGCGGCACCCGCAGCTGGGCCACCTGCTGGTCGGCAGAAAAGTCAATGGGCAGCGCGTTCAAGTGATCAGAAAAGACAGCAGACATGGGAAAAACAGCAAAACCCCATCGTACCCTGGGTCCCCCGCCACGTCATGGGACAACCCTGTGGATAAGTGGTGTGGATTCGGTGGAGATGCGGGGATAAGCTGACCGGCCCTGAAACAAAAAAGCCGCCCATCCCGAAGGACGGCGGCTTTGCGGAGTGGATCCGTATCAGGCGGTTTCGCCGTACACGGTGACGTTCACGTCCACCACCACGTCGGTGTGCAGTGCAACGGAAACGGTCGAGTCGCTGACGGTCTTGATCGGGCCGTTGGGCATGCGCACCTGGGCCTTGGACACGGCGAAGCCCTGCTTGGACAGTTCTTCAGCAATGTCGTGGTTGGTGACCGAGCCAAACAGGCGACCATCTACACCGGCCTTCTGGGTCAGCTTGACGGTCAAACCGGCCAGCTTTTCACCCAGGGCCTGGGCTTCAGCCAGCTTGGCCGCAGCGGCTTTTTCGAGCTCGGCGCGGCGGGCTTCGAATTCGGCCTTGTTGGCTTCGGTGGCACGGCGGGCGCGGCCAGACGGGATCAGGAAGTTGCGGGCATAGCCGTCTTTGACCTTGACGATATCGCCGAGGTTACCGAGGTTCACAACCTTTTCGAGCAGGATGACTTGCATGGTTGTACTCCTTAGACTTTGTGCTGGTCGCTGTAGGGCAACAGGGCCAGGAAGCGGGCACGCTTGATGGCGGTGTTGAGCTGGCGCTGGTAGATCGCACGGGTGCCGGTCAGGCGGGCAGGGATGATCTTGCCGTTTTCGGCGATGAAGTCACGCAGGGTGTCGACATCTTTGTAGTCGATCTCTTCCACGCCAGCCACGGTGAAGCGGCAGAAACGCTTGCGCTTGAACAGCAGGGACTGGGTGTTGCGCTTGGGGCGCTTGTTCTTGTCGAATTTTTTGAAAGTGGCCAT
>JACCDQ011784663.1_pt1 | contig 12828 bp, 8 predicted proteins | sample 7446031 | NCBI WGS metagenome assembly JACCDQ01 (sample SAMN15323442, study PRJNA562643) | freshwater metagenome | isolation source: river surface water | place: USA:Blue River Watershed | collected 2017-08-17 | reverse complement strand
CCAACGGCCGTATGGGCTTGTTTGAAGCCCAAAAACCACGCAAGTGCAATTAGTAAATATAAATAAACACCCTCAAAGTTTTTCTGAAAAATTGAGCGAAAAGATTTGAGAACAAACGCCAAAACTACCACCACAATCAACACCTCTAAAAATAATAACGATAGTAATTCTTTCGTACTTAACAGCATAGCTGCCATTGCATCTTGGTAGGCATCTATGATTTTCAGACTTGCTTCGAGATACGCTGGAATATCTACGTGCAGAATAAACGAAAGTGCATAAGTCAGTAGAAGCTGGGCCACCCAAACAATAAGTATTGTGCGAAATGTAAAGGCCTTAATCAACCCAAAATAGATGAGCGAAGCCCCGAAAAGGCCGTAAACTATAATACTTAGATTGACTTTTATATAGAAAATCAAGACCGAAATCAGAACCGCCAACAACAAAGCCGCCGAATTACGCGTGCGAAGTGCATAGAGCAACCAAAACAAAAAGAAGTAAAAAAACGTAAATGAGGTATCGGAAATAAAGCCCCACGGCATGAAAATAATCAACGACGAAACGGCTACTATCCACCAATTTTTACCTGCTTTTTGAAAGCAAAATCTGATGATAATTAAGTAATTGAGCAACGTAAAAACTTCGGCCGCAACCAATACCCAAACAGGCACACTTTTAGGAAGAAGCCCCGTATTGAGATAGCCCAATGGCCCGTAATTAAAAATAAAATCACGGCCAAAAACGAAGCCTTTATCAATAGTCATCACGAGCGACTCATGCCACGAGGCATCAATAGTAAAACCCGCATAACCAGCTGGAAGCGATAATGAAAAGTATATTAAACCGAAAAAAACAAAGAATAAAGTCTGACGATTAAAGAAGCCTGCCGTTTCTGATTGCATTGATTATGGTAAATAAAACGTGAGACAATAGACACGAGATATGAGAAAAACATTCTTCTTTTGTCTATTGTCTAATATCTTTTGTCTAAATATCTGCAAAAATAGCTTAAATAACGGCCAAAAACTGGCTTTTTAATATAAATATTTCATTTCACGTAATAAGTTTGTATTTTAGTAGAATTCAAAAACTACCTAAACACATGAAATACTTCAACAAACTCTCCAGCAAAAAGCACTTATTTTTCCTGTTTTTTACGCTCACGGTTTCCTTTACTTTATTTGCTCAAAAATACGATACTGTCATAAAAAATGGGCGTATCATTGATGGGTCGGGAAATCCGTGGTTTTCGGCCGATGTCGGCATCAAAAACGGTCAAATTGCCTTTATTGGCTTTATACAAGCAGGCGATGCCGCAAAAATTATTGATGCAAAAAACCAAATCGTTTGTCCTGGTTTTATTGATGTGCATACGCACGTTGAAGATGCTATTCAGAAGCTTCCCACCGCCGATAATTTCATTTATGACGGTGTTACGAGTATCATTACTGGTAATTGTGGTGGCTCTGAAGTAAACTTAGCCAAATTTTTCGACGAACTTAAACAGATAAAACTAAGTGTGAATCTTGGTTCGTTGATTGGCCATAATTCGGTGCGTAGGTATGTCATGAAAAATGTATTTCGTGACCCAACCGCCAAAGAACAAACCCAAATGGAATCTCTTGTAGAACAAGCCATGAAAGACGGAGCCGTTGGCTTAGCAACGGGTTTAATTTATATTCCAGGTACTTATTCTAAAACGCCTGAGGTTGTGGGGCTGGCCAAAGTTGCATCTTCTTATGGTGGCATTTACGCTTCGCACATCAGAGATGAAGCCTCGAAAGTCAAAGAAGCCATCAATGAGGCAATCAATATTGGTCGAGAAGCACATATTCCTGTCGAAATTTCACATTTTAAGATTTCGAGTAAACCTCTTTGGGGACAAAGCAACGTAACCCTCGATTTGGTAGACAAAGCTCGTTTAGAAGGAATTGACGTTAATATCGACCAATATCCGTACACCGCAAGTAGTACTAATATGGGAACGATGCTACCTTCGTGGGCTTTAGCCGATGGCGATTCGTTGGTGCATATTCGATTGACTAACCCCGACACTCGTAAAAAGATTCGAGAAGAAATGCTCAAAGGTTTGAAAGCTGATAACCGTAAGAACTTCGATTATGCTTTCGTAGCTCGTTATAAAGCAGATTCTACGCTTAATGGTAAAAATATCACCGAAATAAATAAGCTTTTGGGCAGAAAATCAAACATGGAAACCGAAGCTGACCTCATCATGGATATGGTTGATAAAGGGGGTGCTCAAATGATTTTTCATAAAATGAGCGAAGAAGATGTCGCTCGAATTTTACAGTACCCTTTTACCATGATAGCTTCTGATGCAGGTGTAATTCAGTTTAATAGAAATGTACCTCACCCACGTGGCTATGGCTCAAACGCACGAGTATTGGGTGTATATGTGAGAGAAAAAAACGTATTACGCCTTGAAGATGCTATCCGCCGCATGACTTCTCTCCCAGCCCAACGATTTAGAATTGATAATCGTGGCTTGATTCGTACGGGTTATGCTGCCGATATTATAATTTTTGATGAAAATAAAATTACCGATAAGGCTACCTTTGAAAAGCCTCACGCTTATTCAGAAGGCATTGATGCCGTACTGGTTAATGGTGTAGCAGTTCTTGAAAACGGTAAACACACAGGCCAAAAATCAGGCGAAATTATTTATGGAAAAGGTAAAGTAAATTAAAGGAATTTACCAGAGCGTGTAGTTTTTATGGCAATTACACGCTCTGATTAGTTTAACCGTGGGTCGGTTGGGTAGTTTGATAGAACCTTATACTGTCCTCCCATGCGTTTTAGTACCTCTCGCCAAAAGTTTTTACTGGGAGTTTCAAAAATCAAACTGGCATCAACATCCGACACAATCCAAGAATTCTGCTTCAATTCTCCTTCTAATTGTCCACCAGACCACCCCGAATAGCCAATAAAAAGCCGAATATCATTCTCTGATACTTTCCCAATATTTATCAAAGTTTTTACTTGCTCAAAATCTCCCGACCAGAAAAGTCCATTTCCAATATCAACTGCACCCTCTATTTCATCACCCAAACGGTGAATAAAATGGAGCGTATTTTGCTCAACTGGCCCACCCAAATATAGAGGCAGTTCAGCATAGATATTTTCCATTACATCATCGAGCTTCAAATTTGTCAACTGGTTTAGCACCAAGCCAAAAGCACCTTGTTCGTTATACTCACATAGCAGTACCACGCTTCGCTCGAAGTTTTTATCTCCTAAAAACGGCTCTGCAATCAATATTTTCCCTTTTACTGGTGTCATTCAAATATAATTAATAAGCTATTAGATGTTCTAATGTTGCATAAAATATAACAAAATCAAACTTTTTTTTTACAATAACTCTAAATTAGAGCATCGTTTCATTATCTACTTCAATTAATTTAAAAAAAATAATATTTCTTAAATCCAAACTAAAACCATTCTCGTATCTACACTCAAATGTCCTAAAATATACTTCTTGAATGTTATATGTTTTTTAAAACGTTTATTAAAAAAATGTAAATGTTGAAATCCAAAATGAAATTAATCTCGTAGATGCTGTAAAATATTTAGTTACTCATAGTTATCATCAATTTTCTATTAAAATTTCAGAAAACTATGAACTATACTATTAATTGAGTGAAAACTTGAGTCTCGTAACTATGTTCCCGTTTCAGACTATTTATTGAAATTGAAAAATATAAAAATAAAATCTAACGTAAAGTTAATTTCGTAGATGCTGTTAGTTGATTAGTTACCTACAATTTCTTTACATTTCTGTTACTTATCCTACAATTAAAAAATTCACAAAACACATACCCTGTTATTGATTGAGTAATAAATTCACACCCCTTAGTGAAATTTAATATGCCGTTTTAATGGGAAATATTTAAGGTTTACTATTGATTATAAAAATGTCAGGATTAATCGCTTCATTCGGTTATTTCTATTCTATAAAAATTCGCTCGATAGCTTATCTTGATTTAAGTGGCCTTTAGGCCATAATGATATAAGTTAAGCAAAAAAACAAACCTTGCTGTAACTCAAATTCGTAGAAGTTCGACCGTGAGGTACTACCCTTAATTAGGGTAGTTACCCTAACGAGATATTTAGTTTAAGCATGTCAAAGGCATGTTTTCTGATTTTCGAGTATTTATTACTATCTATATTATTTACAAAACGAACCTTTAAAAAAATGGAAAAATTTAATTCTTTCGCCATTGATGCCGAAAATGTAATTGGTGGACTCTCTTTATCTGTTATTGCAGGCGTATCACTCAACACAAACACATTGGTTTGCCCAACACCTACTCCAGTAGTATATTGTCCTCAACCAGTTGTGCATCCTTGCCCCCCAGTATCTAACTACATTAGACCAAGACTTAATGCAAACCTTTTGGTAGGCTTAGGTTTGAATCTCTAATTTTCAATTACGCAGTTCTTTAATTTTTAATAACTATTTATAATTTAAAACTTACCTACAAAAATGGAAAATTTCAATTCTTTCGAAATCAATGCTCAAGATGTAATCGGTGGACTTTCTCTTACAACTCCTAAGGTTTATGTTGCCCCATTAACAGTTAGCACTTACCCAGTAACTTCAACTGTTCAAACTACAACTTCAAGCCTTTTAGGTACTGTTTCATCTGTTACTTCAAGCACATCGCTTTCGTTAAGTGCTTCATTGAATTTATCTGCAAGCACTGGCACTAATTGCTGTTGCTAATCTATTAATGTGAATCTTTTAAACTATAAGATATTAAAGTTCAGGAAAATCGAAATCTTTAAATTATTATAGTAACCCAAAATTAAAAAGTAAGATAGACTCTCTTTTGAGAGTCTATTTTTTTGTATCTAATCTTAGTTAAGAGTATAACACATACAGAATGCCTAAGCTACATTTAAAACGTTTTAAATTAACTTAAACCATCTTTTTTTCGCATTGTACAAACTCTATATTCAGAGATACTATCAAGATTACAAACCAGATTACATACTACTTTATTACCTAATTTTTAAGATTTGTGAAAGGTAGATAAACGAGAAAGCCACTTCGTTTGAAGCGGCTTTCTCGTTTATAACTTATATTTTGCCCCCTTTGGATATTGGTTATTTTTTCAAAATCATCTTTTGAACCAATGGTTTATTTTCAACTCTTAATACACGAACTGTAAGTTCAGTAGCTGGAAGGTTACTTGGTAATTGGTACGCTTTACGTAAATCTTTTACCATACCTTCTTTGTGCATGATTGTTGAACCATCTTGGTTTGTTACATCTACCGTGATTTGCTCGTTTTCATTCATTCCGCCCAATTTCAAGAAGTACTCACCTTCTGTTGGGTTAGGGTAAACACCAATCTCTGCTTTGATATTACGGCTTTTTGCCAATGTAAATAAAGTACCGTTTGATAAGTCAGTTGAAGCTGAAAGTTTTGAATCTTCCAAAACATCCCAAGTGCCTCTTTTTAAATAAGCTACTTCCTCTAAACCAGCTTGACCATTTACAGCTACTTTAGCAGAAGCTTTTACTGATTCAGCTTTCAAAGTCCAATATTCATTTTCGTTGATAGTCTCAACGTTTTCAGAAACTTGGCCAGAGATATTCAATGGACTTTTATATAAATATGAAGCTGAAAGTATTTGACTTTCAGAGTTACGAGCTACACTGAATGCACGGAAGTTTGTGCCATCACCTAATGGGAATTCAAAAGCTTCGCTACCTTCTTTCTTCACTACACCTCTTACGTGCGAGAAGTCTGAAGCTCCGCTGTGTTTTGCATCTGCTGAGAACACTAATGGGTTTGTTGATGATGATTCAATTACTCCACGACGGAATGCCACTGATTGATTGATACGAACTGGAGTTTCGAGTTTCACATCATTATCTAACATTAATTGGCTGAATGAAAGCTCGTTTTTGCTTTTTATAAGCTGAGTTCCATTACCATCAAAAACCGCTACTCCAGTTGATTGAACAGAGCTAAGGTTTTCTAAGTTTTTCTGGAAATGAACCTTACCATTATTAGTAATTTTACCTTCATTTACTACATCGGTATTGAAGCTCACAACTGCACCTTCGCTTACGTAGAAGTCTGTACTATTGACAAACTGAGCATTAACATGGCCAGCCAATAAGCAGACGCCAAGTGAGTAGATGATTTTTTTCATATATTAATACGTTTATCTTGTTTTCCTGATATAAAGGTAAATACTTGTTTTAATAAGAAAAAGCTTTCCTATTAAATTTTATTTAATGGTCAACAACGTCTTAATGAGAGGTTGTTGGTGATTTTTATAAGATTTTCCAATGCTTTCTGTGATAAAACTAAGCAATTATCATTCCAAATATAATTATTTGGATATAATTCTGCTAAGTAGCAGAATTTTTAAGAAATGTTTTTTTATTTAATAATAAAATAAAGAATTGGCATGTGGCTTGTGCCATTGTAAAAACTATCTTTTAAAGAAAATTTCTTAGTACAACTTCACGCGATTTACCAAAAAAGCCCAAACAAGTGCCAAAACTGCCACTATCGAAAATGCGAAAGGCAAATTGATACTTTTGGATATGAAGCCAATCAATACTGGCCCAGCCAAAAAGCCTCCCATACTGAAAGTATTCATGGTTGCTAAACCTGCACCTTTGGCCATACCTGGCACACGAGCCGCACTACCATATAGTATAGGAGCTCCACACGATACACCTGCACCAACGAGCGTAAAGCCTAAAATGGCAGTAATCGTATAAGGAAAGATAATAGCTAAGGTAATACCCAACGCCGCAATAATGCCGCCCGTGCGAAGTACAGCATTTCCTCCAAAACGGGGAATGAGAGCATCACCTACGAAACGCCCCAACGACATAAACATTGAGTAGCCAGCCAGTCCCCAGCCAATGAAATAATCATCAGTCTGAACAATATCTCGCATATAAACAGCCGTCCAATCGGCCATTGTTCCTTCAGTTACGTTGGTGCAAAGACTTATCAAAATCATTAACAGTAAAGCACCTTTTGGAAGAATGAATTTTGCTTGGCCACTTTCTTCTTCGGTAATTTTTTCTTCGTGAATACCCAAAATGATTGGTCGGAGTAGTAGAACCATAGCTGTAATTACGACAGCTATGACCGCCATCTGTAAAACTGGTTCGATTTTCATTCCACGCAAAATACTGGCGGCGATTGAGCCAAACATCAGCCCTGCACTAAACATTCCGTGACAGGTTGACATAATATTGATGCTATATTGATGCTCAAGACTTGTTACGCAAGTGTTCATGGCAACATTCGTAACCGAAAGACACATTCCTACAATTATCAAACTAACAGAAGTGAGAACTAACCAGCTTGCACCAACTGGACAAACAAACGTAGTAGCTAACAAAATCAGCCCAATAACAGTTGTATTGAGCATTCCGAAGCGATTGATGAAAAAAGTCGAAAATGGATTCATGACTGTCGCTCCGATTGGAAAACTTAGCAGAAGCAAACCCAATTGAGCATCATTTAGGTCAAATTTTTGTTTAATATAAGGAATTAAAGTTGCCCAGTTGCCAAACAAAAAACCTACTGAAATAAAGACCATTCCGATGGCCAAACTTTGTCGATGGGTAAAAAAAGTGCGTAAATGAGTAAGCATTATAAACAATATTGTAGGACAGGTTTACAACCTGTCAGTTGGAGCAATTATATTAATGGAGTTCTTTTTGGCTGTTAAAATATGGCACGCTGATGAAACGGATATTTTATAACACTGATTTCCACAGATTTTGGTTTAATCTGCGGAAATCATAAACAATCTATAAAATCTAACCGACGATTTCTTTGATTTTCTGATAAGTAAGCCCTTCATAATTAACAATGTAGCTATCACAAACGGGTAATTCTTCTTTTTTGTAAGTCGAAAGAACGCCCACAACTTTTGCACCTGCAGCTTTTCCTGCGGTAACACCCGAGAACGAATCTTCAAAAACTACACATCTTTCGGGCGAAATATCTAAGTTTGAAGCAGATTTTAAATAAACTTCGGGGTTTGGTTTGTGAGAGTTCACATCTTCGCTGGCGAGTAACGATTGCATTTTATCACGCAGAGGTAGTTTACTCAAAATCATTTCCATGTTTAAATAAGGAGCAGAAGTTGCGATACCTGTTTTTACACCATTGGCTTTTAGGTCTTCGATAAATTCGATTAAACCAGCTATCGGTTTTACATGTGCTTCGTAGATTTCACGAAAGAGAGCTTCCTTTTCAAACTCCATGCGGTCGAATTCTTCGCCAATGATTTCTCTTTTGAAAAAGTGTTTTAGAATATAACTATTGCTTTTACCGTACATGTGAGCAATAAATTCTTCCTCACTTGATGCAATTCCGTGTTTATCGAGATAGGCTTTCCAAGCAAGTGAATGATAAGGGTTTGTGTCGCAGATGACACCATCCATATCAAAAATAACGGCGAAAGATGTTTCCAATTTTCTTTTGGGAGGTTTAAGTTTTATTTTGCAAAAGTACAATTTTTCAAGGCCAGATTCTACCATTTGATTTACTAAAATTAGCACTGGATTGATTGTTTATCTCTTAAAACACTTATTTTTGTTTCAAATTGCTATTTATTTACTCCCAGAAACGAAAAGTCCCCAATGTTTTACGAATCTTATATTTTCCAAAAAGCTTTCAAGTTTAAAATACAGCTTCTGATGCTTCCCATGTTGCTTTTTTTGATGGGAAGTCATTCGATATCAGCACAAACAAATAATATTTTCACTATCAATTTTCCCACCAATCGCATTGTTTTCCAGCGAAACAATGATAATCTTGGATTCATTAATATCATCGGAAATTACAGTCAAATTATTGATAAAGTTGAAGCAAAACTTACTCCTGTATTGGCTGGACAGGGCGTAGAAACAGGCTGGATTATTATACAAGAAAAACCTAAAGCGGGGTATTTTACAGGAAAAATACAAGGACAGGGTGGCTGGTATAAACTTGATATCAGGGTATCGAAGGATAATGTTATTTTACAAACCAAAACTATTGAAAAAGTGGGAATTGGTGAAGTTTTTATCGCTTTGGGACAATCAAACGCTCAAGGGATACCGAATTATGGAGCAAAAGGAGCAACCGATGATAGAGTAAATACAATTGATTTTCAGAATACCGAAGTATTAGACCCACTCCCCGAAAATCTTAGTTTTGTTCAACTCAGTGAAAAAGTAAACATAGCTCCGCAAGGCGATGGCCCGTGGTGCTACGGAGAATTGGGCGATAGACTCGTAAAGAGGCTGAACGTGCCAGTAGCATTTTTTAATGAAGGGCTTCTGTTGGTTTCGGTCATCAATTGGCGAGAAAGTGCCGAGGGTAAACCAACTTTCAATTTTGTTTTAGATGTTGGCGGACGTTTTCAATTGCCTAAGGGCTTGCCTTATGTAAACCTCCGAAATACATTAAACTACTATGGCTCATTAATGGGCGTTCGGTCGTTGCTTTGGATGCAAGGCGAAACCGATAATTCGCCTAATAAGCTTTCGGCCGATGTCTATTCTACGAATCTTCAACGCCTCATTGATATTTCGAGAAATGATTTTGACGAAAATCTTACTTGGATGGTGGCTCGCACTTCGGTGACCTATCAAGCCCCATCGAACCCCGAAATTACTGGTGGACAAAATCGAGTAATCAATAAAGTTGGAAATAATGTTTTTGCAGGCCCATTCACTGATAACTTACAAATTCCACGCCCTGACAATGTGCATTTTCAGAATATCCCTGGTAATATGGGAATTTCGCTTTTGGCCGAAAATTGGGACAAATCGCTGGACGACAATTTTTTCAAAAACTCAAAACCGATTTTGGCAAAACCAATTATCGAACCCGAAATCAATTGCGATACTAACAACCGAGTAAGCCTCAAACTACCCGAAGGATTAAAAAGTTACGAATGGTCGAATAATGCTAAAACGAATCAAATCACAGTCGATAAAGGCACTTTTACGGTAGCTGTAAAAGACCTCAAAGGCAATAAATTACTTGTGCCGAGTATTAACACAAACCTGGTTTATCCTGCTACAAAACCTACTATCACGGCTGATAAAAATTTTGAATTCTGCACCGATGGAACCGTGAAAATTGAGCTTACGGCGAATATTACTGGGGCTAAATCATACATTTGGAGTTCGGGGGAAAGCACACAGAAAATATCAGTTGACAAATCGGGCGATTTTACGGTAAGAATACAAAATAACTTTGGTTGTATTTCAGAAGTGTCAGAGAAAGTGACTACAAAAGCAAATCCGATTCCAGCCCAGCCTAAAATTTTGGTTTCTCCTGCCAATAATGTTTGTGAAGGACAAGTGATTACGCTCTCGACCGACAGCAATGAAAAGCCTTTGTGGAGCAATAATGATAGTTCAAAAACTATTACCCTCGATAAAAACGGAAATTATGAATTCTCTCTAAAAGTCAGCAATAATTTTGGTTGCGTATCGCCAACTTCAACTATCGAAACTCTCAGTATTAACCCTACGCCCAAACAACCAATATTATCACAAATTGGACTTTTTACGCTAAAAGTCTCCAACGGAGATTTTTTACCTACTGACCAATTTGAATGGAAAAAAGATAACATTGTTTTCTTAAAAACAACTTCTCAAAATATAAAAGCCGTTCAAAATGGCAGTTATCAGGCCTCTACGCTTCGCAGCTACAAACTACTTAATAATCAAGAGATTAGCTGTAAATCCAAACCTTCAGAAGCAGTCATTTTTCAAGCTTCAACAAATATTATTTCGGTTTATCCAAATCCAGCAACGGGCGATTTTGTTTATGTAGACACCAAAGAAATTCTCCGAAATTTAAACATTATATTTTACAGTAACTTAGGCAAACAGGTATATAAACTCCAATTAGACAATACTGCCGAACGCAAAGAAATAGATATAAAAGGTTTAGAAAAAGGCACTTACGAAGTTCGAATCACTGCTGATGACTTCGAGGGCTCAGCACGCTTAATAATACTAAAATAACGAAACTATATTACCGATAAATTGGTTAGATTAGTTCGAGCTATTCTTTAACAATTGAATGAATAATACCCAAAACACGCACCATACCGACGTCGAATCTCTTGACCCGAAGCAATACATCATCATCAAGGGAGCAAAAGTAAATAATCTTAAAAATATTGATGTGGCTATTCCCCGCAACAAGCTCGTGGTGGTTACGGGGCTTTCGGGCAGTGGCAAATCTTCGTTGGCTTTCGATACCCTCTTTGCCGAAGGGCAAAGAATGTACGTTGAAAGTTTAAGTTCGTATGCTCGTCAGTTTTTGGGGAGAATGGAAAAACCCGAAGTAGATTATATCAAAGGTGTTTCGCCAGCGATTGCCATCGAACAAAAAGTTGCCACCAAAAATCCTCGCTCAACGGTCGGTACAACCACTGAAATTTATGACTATTTGAAGCTTCTTTTTGCTCGTGCGGGTATCACTTACTCGCCTGTTTCGGGGCAAGAAGTAAGAAAAGATACCGTAACCGATGTAGTAAATTTCATTCTGTCGCACGAAGAAGGTACTCGTGTGATGGTACTAACGCCTTTAAAAGTAAAAGAAGGCCGAAAAATTGAGAAAGAATTAGAGCTTTTACTTCAAAAAGGCTACACTCGTATTGTAGTGAATGGCGAAATAAAGCAAATCGAGGAATTACAAGAAGCCAAAACAAAGCTTTCTACCGAACAAGATTTAGAAATTCTGATTGACCGTAACGTGGTTAAACACGATGATGAAGATACACAATTTCGCTTCTCAGACTCAGTTCAAACTTCATTTTTTGAGGGGGAAGGCGAATGTATTGTAGATATTATTACAACAAACGCTGAAACTGGCGAACGCCAAACCACTCGCAGCAAATTTTCTGATAAATTTGAGCTCGACGGAATAGCATTTGAAGAGCCCAGCGTAAATCTTTTTACCTTCAATAATCCTTACGGAGCTTGCAAGCGTTGCGAAGGCTACGGAAAGGTATTAGGAATTGACCCCGAATTGGTGATTCCAGATAAAAACCTATCCGTTTTTGAAGGAGCCATTGCTCCGTGGCGAAGCGAACGCATGAGCGAGTGGGTAGCTCCATTACTCAGAAACGGTATTCGTTTCGATTTTCCTATTCACCGTTCTTATAAAGACTTAACACCCGAACAACAACAACTGCTTTGGACGGGCAATGAGTATTTTCAAGGGCTCGATGCTTTCTTTGCTGATATCGAAAGCCAAGTGCATAAGGTTCAATACCGTGTAATGCTTTCTCGCTACCGTGGTCGTACAGATTGTCCTGACTGTCGAGGTTCACGCCTGCGTAAAGATGCCAGTTATGTAAAAGTTGGCGGTGCATCAATCGTTGATTTGGTTTTAATGCCGATTTCAGATTTAGCTGCTTTTTTCAAAAGTTTAGAACTACCCGATTATCAGAAAGCGGTTTCTAAAAGAATTTTAATCGAAATCAACAGTCGTTTAGAATTTATGGAGCGTGTAGGCTTGGGTTATCTTACGCTCAACCGACTGGCCTCAACTTTATCGGGGGGTGAATTTCAGCGTATCAAATTGGCTACTTCACTCGGTAGTTCATTAGTCGGTTCAATGTACATTCTTGACGAACCAAGCATTGGCTTACACCCACGAGACACCAAGCGTTTGGTAAGTGTACTCGAATCGCTGCGAGATATGGGCAATACCGTTGTGGTGGTTGAGCACGAGGAAGAAGTCATGCGTGCTGCCGACCAAATTATTGATATTGGCCCCAATGCTGGTACTTTGGGTGGTGAAT
>JACCDQ011148094.1_pt1 | contig 12828 bp, 9 predicted proteins | sample 7446031 | NCBI WGS metagenome assembly JACCDQ01 (sample SAMN15323442, study PRJNA562643) | freshwater metagenome | isolation source: river surface water | place: USA:Blue River Watershed | collected 2017-08-17 | reverse complement strand
TAAAAGAATTCACTTAATTCTATTTTATCCGTTAATATATTAGCTAATGATTGAATTCTAGAATTAATATAGTTCTTAATATTATCTCTAATGGTTTAGGTAGTATTTGACATTGTTATTGTTTCTAAATGCGCTTGTATGAAATATATTTAAAGGAAAATCAATTTTAAAATCTTATCTTTTTGTAATTTTCATATGTTAATTTCCGCCACGTTTGCCATTTAATGGCTCAACATTAATGTTGAGCAAGATGAAATCTTCATTTTCAACTAAATGTAAGTATTCAACTAATAATCTTTATTCAAATATCATTATTAATCTTTCAATAATGCTATTTATATTTCATAAATATTATATTTAAAAAATATTTTTTTTATTTTTAGATATTCAAAATAATATTTATTATTATGTCATTCATTCTTACTAAAAACGGATATAAAGAAGTAGATATATTAAATGATAATTTACAATTTCAATCAATTGGATTTAATGGATGGTATAATATTAATTTTAGAAGAAAAACATTTGACTGCTATAAAATCAAATTTGTAAATAATATAGAAATAACTATACCAAAAGAATATTATATCTATGATGAGTATAAAGAAATTATTAAAGTTGAAAATTTAAAACTTGGACAAAAAATATATAAACCAGAAAAAATATATAATGATAATTTGATTCATATGGAAAATGAAATTATTAAAAAACTAATTTATCTAATTGATAACTTTGGAAAAGTAATACAAAAAAAATTTGAAGCAAGATATATTTCAATTACATTTGATGATTCTGAATTTTCTATTTATGATTCTAAAAAATTAAAATTTGATTTATTATATTTAGGATTTGATTTAGATTTTAAATATATTAATAAAAAAAGAAATAGTAATGACGATTCAAATACTTATCAAATACAATTTATAATAAAATCAGATGATTTAAATAAATTATTTATTGATATGGGATTTGAATTACATAAATTAAAATATGATAAAGAAAATAATATTGATTCTATTAAATTTGAATATTATATTATATCTAATATTGATTCTATTAAAAGTGATTTCTTATATGAAAAAAATAAAATATCATTTACTATAAATAACATTTTGATTTCTAATTTTTATTTAACACATTAACGGCACACACATATTTGTGTATTGATATTTAATTAAATTTATTTTTTTCTGATAAATAGAATCCATATAATATTAAAGAAGCAAATCCTGATATTATACTGCCAGTATAACAAATAGTTTTATATGTATCATTGTCAGCGTTAGGTTTAACAAATTCTCCATATATTGTTAAACCTAATGCAATAGATATTAATATAATACAAATTAATAACAATATAATTGCGCCGATTAAAAGATTTTTTAACATTATATATTTAGATAATTAAAAAAAATATTATATTATCTAAATATGCGTAATCATTTTATTTATATTTTTTATTGTCGCTTCAAGATTAATTATTTTGTTTTCTAATTCATCAATTTTATGTTTTGGTATTAATTTTAGTTTTTAATTCTAAATTATCACAATTATCTATTATTAAACTTTGTAATCCGAAAACATTTACTATATTTCGTAAACTTGAACAATCTTTAATATACATATTTTGTAAATTTTTAATATTATGAATTGATATTAGTTCTAAGCAGTTAGATAATTTTAAATATTTAATAAAATCAAAATTATAAATATCATACAAATTATTACAATTAGATATTTCTAATATATTTAAATTTTTTATATTTGTTAATTTTAAATTTTCACAATTATTAACAATCAATTCAGTAATATTATTAGGAATTGTAATAATATTAGCACATGATATCATATCTAAATGTTTTAAATTTGAAATATATGGAATGTTTGTTAATAACGGACAATAAAATATTTTTAAAGAAATTATATTTTCTAATTGAGAAATGTCTTTCAAATTTGGACAATCAAGAATATATAATTCTTTTATATTTTTTAACTTTGGCAATTCTGTAATTATAGGACAATTTGCGATTTGTAATAATTCTAAATCACTTACCATATTTACATCATATTTTTGAGCTTCTAAATCCCAAATACTACAAATTTGACACATTACACTTAAAAATAAAAGAGCTATACAATGATTACAAATTTAAAATTTAAAATTGAATTATTATAAAAAAAATATTAACAATATGTTTTCAATCCAAAATATTTGGCCTTTGAATATTAGATTATATATCCCTTGTCATTTTATATATCATTATATTCAAAATGATACAAATATATATATTAATATAATTAGAAAAGAATATGAATGTATATACATGGAGAATATTATAAATTATGATTCAATTATGAAATATGAAATGTTTGTTCCCGAATATAAATCTAGTTGTATATTTCTTTTAACAAAAAATAAATTTAAAGATTATAAATCAAATAAAAAAATTAAATTTGTAAATGATTGTAAAATATATAATTATAACATTTATATTTGGTTTAATAGATCTATATTAGATAAAAAATTATTTTATAACTTATTAATAGACACTTTAGTTAATTCACATAATACTTCTAATACGGGGGATAATTTAACAGATGAATTTATATCAAGTAAGATTAAATGTTTATGTAATAAAATAATTAATCAAGATAATACAATTAGTAAATTACATTGTGAAATAGAAAATTTACATATGAAATATGAAGATCTGGTTTTGAAATCAAATACAAAAATATTAGAACAAGAAGAATTAATTTCACAATTGTTAATTAGTCTAGATAAAAAAAATAAAAAATGGTTTTGGTTTTAATCTAAATCACTATATTCACTATTGTTATATTCTAATTCCAAGTCTAATTCCGCCATTTCAGACTCGCTATAAGCATTTTCATTATTTGTAATTTGTTTTGTTTTTTTTGTATTTCTCTTATTAAATACTTTGAACCACATGGTTTCATAATCATCAATTTCTGTATTTAATCCAAATTGATATTTTCCTTTGTTTAAATAAGAAGAATCGGTATATCCGTATTTAAATAAATCATAATTATAATAAGTATAATATTCTTCAATGACATTTAAAATTAAAAATATTGATACCATAGTTGCATCACAAATATTATTTAAGAAACAATCAGAAGTAATTAAATATTTATTATTATTAACAATATAATCAATATTATTCTTTAACACTTTGATATTTAAATCCCCTTTATCAACAACAATCCAAAATCCTGTATTATTAATGTTTTTATAAATAGAATACCATGTATCTATATAATTATATATCATTTCACCATTAATACAATTATATAAAAACATAGATTTATATTTCAAAACAAATGAAACAATATAATGATATTTATTTTTATATGTTTGATTTATACAAAGAAATGAATTAAATGATTTTAATTTCTCAATCAGAAATTTCATTTCAACAGAATTGCCCATAAATTATATTTGATATAATCATTTTGATTTCAAATTGAAAAAAAAAATAAATATTTTTTTAAACTAAAAGAAATAAAATATTTAATCTAAACCAGGTACATAACCCCAAATAATAATAGAAATTCTTCCTTTATCAGAAAATTCCTTTTCTTGAAGAACTCCGTGTCTCCACAATTCATTTGTTTTTTTTGTAAAACAATAAATTTCGCCATCATCAATTTCAAAAGAAATAATTTTTCTATTTGATTTTATACTGTCTGCAGATTCTAATCCTATAGTTCTTTTTAATCCAAATGATATAGCGATTGTAATATTTTGAGTTTTAGCTTTTCTTGGATCAACCGCTGCGCTATCATGATGAAATGGTTTCCAATTATTAGAATTTTCATAAATATTAAATCTTGTTGCTTTAATATCCACATTGAAAAAATCTCTTGCTCTATCTAAAATCATGTTAAATGTTTTACAATTATCTTTCCAATGGGATTTATGCCCGTTATGAGAAAAATAAACTTTATCATCAACAATTGAATGAGTGCCTGGATTAGTTTCATTTCCATGCCATAATTTTACTAATTCTACACCATCACCATGCCCTAAATTAATTTGTTTACATTCTTCAAGTTCTTCATTTAAAAGATTATATAATTGTAATTTATTATAATCACTATATAAGTCAGGCACTAATAAAATATCTCTATTAGTAAGTGCTTTATTTAATTTATCATTTGTTATTGCACTTTGAAATACAATTCGTAAATCAACTTCTTTATTTAATGGTTGCCATGATTCTGTATTTCTTTTTATTTTTTGTCTTCTATTATCTTGTTTAGTAGATAAAGAAGAATTATGTTCAAAATCACAATTATCGCCCTTTTTACATTTTCCGTTTTTGAAAAATTTGCATTGGCGTTTTGAATCCATTTAAAATATTATCTTTTATATAAATATATGTATATCATAATTTAAATTAACTAATTATAATACTTATAATACTTATAATAATGTCAAATAATATTGATGCTTTATATATTTGTTCAAAAGAATTATTAGAACCGCGACTTATAGAATTAAAAAAAGAAAATGAACAATTAAAATTAGAAATATTTTGGTTACGTTATGGATACAATAAACTTAGAGATTCAATGAGAAAATATAATTTTACTAAAATCAAATGTGGATGTTTAACATGTGTTATGTCATGTAGAACAATACCCGGCCATAGTAATGATTTTAAAAATAAAGAATCATCAAATTGTTTATTTGGTATTGAATTTAATAAATTATTAAATGAATTAGAAATTGATATATCAACAGAAAATTTTAATTTATACCCTTTAAAAAAAGATGATAATACTATTTTATATTTACACGATAATTGTTATTCTAATGATAATTGTCATTTAGTTAATCATAAAAACGGAGATTGGGGTATGATTCAATTTGGAAAAAAAATTTGGAATGCTAAATGTGTAAATGATATAAATATCGTTAAATATAAAAAATTAATTACTATTCTTAATTTATAAAAAAATATAATATAGTGATTATCATAATATATTCACTATTTTTATAATACCATTTCAGAATTACATCATTAAGTTCTTTATGGTATTTATTATATAAATATACCCAATAGATTGAAAATCTTTCAATAATATCTTTAGATATTAGATATTAAGTTTTGCTGTACGCAACAACCCTATTATTATATATTTATATATAATACATATTATACATTTTTTTAAAATAAAAAAAAAATATATTAATAGAATATATTATTATTTTATTATCTATAATCATATATTATATTATTTTTAATTATATTTTTTTTATGCGCTACAACTCATACATTCTTCTTGTTCAGCATTTGATGATTCTTTTAAAATTTTAGTATCTATACTAATCTTAACCGCATCTACAGCCGCTTGACTTCTAAGATAATACATTCCTGTTTTTAATCCCTTTTTCCATGTATAAATATGCATACTTGTCAATTTATCAAATGTCGGATTTTTTACAAATCTATTACTACTTGTTGATTGACAAACATATGCATTTCTATCAGCTTCCATATTAATTATTTCTTTTTGTGAAATTTCCCAAACTGTTTTATAAATATCTTTTAATTGTTGCGGGAGATTTAATCTTTGAATGCTACCATTATCTGCAATAATTCTTTGTTTAATATCATCATTCCATAAATTTAAATTTATTAAATCTTGCACAAGATATTTATTTACGACTTGAAAAGAACCAGATAATACATTTCTTTTATATAAATTGCTACTTAATGGTTCAACACTTTCAGTATTATTAAAAATTTGAGCAGATGATGCTGTTGGCATTAATGCCATTAATAAACTATTCCTAATACCAAATGTTTTAATATTTTTTCTTAAAGCTGACCAATTCCATAAATTTGATGGTGTTACATTCCATAAATCAAATTGTAATTTGCCATATGAAATCATACTATTTTTATAAGAATTATAAGTCCCATCTATCATTGCTAATTCACAACTAGCTTCTAAAGCAGCGTGATGAATTGTTTCAAAAATCAATTTATTTAATTTTTTTGCTTCTTCACTAGTAAATGCATATTTCATTTTGAAAAATGTTTTAGCAAGTGATTGTACACCAAGACCAATTGGTCTATTATTTTTATCAGATCTTTCACCTTTTTCAACTGGATAATGATTGTTATCAATTACATTATTTAAATTCTTAACCGCGATTTTAGAAACATAATGTAATTTATCAAAATTATAATATGGTTTATTATTTTTATATTCTACAAAACGCGATAAACAAATAGATGCTAAATTACATACTCCAATATTATTTCTATCGGTATAAATATTAATTTCATTACAGTTACCAGTAATTACTCCATTTAAAATACCTCTATGAAACATTGGTTCATTGAAACAATAAGTATCATGTTTATCTTTTAATTCTTGGATTGATACAATAGAAACATTACTATTTGTATGAACATAATCAATATCATGTTTTGATACGGTATGTGTTTTCATTTTTAATGTAAAATACATAATAGATGCATCTAATTTATCAAAAGATAAAATAAAATGATTATCTTCTTCATATAAAATAGGTTGTAAACCTAATGTATGACAAAATAACATCAAAGAATTACTAATACTATAATTTGTCTTATGTCTTGGTAGCTTAATTGTTAATTCTCCTACATCATTAATAGATGAATCAATTAACCCAGATAAGAAATCAATTCTATTTTTAATACTCGCATTAAAAGGGATTTTCATTTCAAAATCATCACTTAACATTAAATCTAAAATATTTCCATTTAATGACATTAAAGAATATTCCAAATGGTTTTTACATTTTTTTAAATTGTCATCATAATGAAGAGAAATATAATTTGTCTTTGAATGTTTACCATATAAATATCCTACAGTATATGCATATCTAATATCATTATTTGAATTTCCAGATAATATAGGAAGACTATATCTAATAAGATGATCTCCAACTTTTAATTTATTTGCCGGTGTTTTAATTTCATTATGTTCATGAATTGACCATTCTGTTGTAGTATGTGGTTTGATATAAAAATTATGATGATGAGTACAATTAATATACATGCCATTACTAAATGTTATTTTTAATAAATCTTGATCTGTATTTGTTTTCTTTATTAGTGATTTAGAAAATGTTTTACCATTCCAGACATAAACAAATTGATTTTCTAAATCTTTGATTTTAAAATATCCTACCTTTGTCAAAATTTGTGTATCGCCATCAACACATAAATTACTAGATTTAATCGTTCCTAAATTGTTTTGATTATTTTTTCTATTAACATGATCTTTAAATGAAATATATGGCACACCACTTTCCATTTGAATTTCTAAAATATGTTTCCAAAGTTTAGTAATTGGGATTTGTTTTGTATACAATTTAGCGTCTTCATATTTTTTATAAAGTGATTTATATTCTTCACCATATACATCTGCCAATCCTTTAGCAACACTAGGACAAAATAAAGACCATAATACTTCTTTATCTTCTCGAATTGATTTTTCTAATCTTTCCATAAATAAATCACAAATCCAAAGTGCTAAAAATAAATCTCTAGCTCGTAATTGCTCATCTCCGGTTTGTTTTCTTAAATCTAAAAATTCTTCAATATCAGGATGCCACATTTCTAAATAAACAGCTGTGCTACCTTTTCTTTTACCACCTCCTTGTCGGATATAAATTGCAGTATCATTAAATAATTTTAACATCGGTGCAATTCCTTCAGATATACCATTTGTTGATTTAATTACAGAAGATCTGCCTCTGACTTGTGAAACATGAATACCAACGCCTCCGGACCATTTACTAATTTGTGCAGATTCAGATAATGTTGTAAATATATCTTGTAAATTATCTTCTACACTTAATAAAAAACATGAAGATAAAGATTGTCTCATTGTCCCTGCATTAAATAATGTAGGTGTCGCATGTGTATAATATTTATTTGACATTAATTTATATGTTTCAAATATTTCATCTAATACAGTAATATCCGATACACTTCCATTATCTAAAATTTTATGTAAATGAATACCGATAGATACTCTCATAAATAACTGTTGAGGTCTTTCTTTAATTTTATCAATTTTAATTCCTTTATCATTTGTTATAATATGTTTTAGTAAATATGATTTCATCAAAGTTTTTAAACCAAAATAATCAAAATCATAATCAAAATCATAATTAATAATACAATTAATATCTTTATAATAATGATTAACAAATTTAATTAATTTAGGATGCAACATTTGAACATGCTCAGCATTAATATAATAATTTGTTAATTCATTTACATATTTTAAATAACAGTTAGATGTATTACGATGTAAATTATCAATTTCTATACGAGATGCCATGTTAGAATAATCTGGATTATTAATAACCATTGAGGCGCAATAATTAACTGAAATATTATCTAATTCTGTTGTTGTAATTCCGTTTACCATCATTTTAATAGTATTTTGAGCAATTAAACCAACATTAACATGTAATTTAGGATGAATTTCTTTAATTTTAGTTAATCTATTCAAGATTTTATTAAAATCTAAAGGAACTGTCTCGCCTCTTTTGTTAATGATAGTAAAATCTTCCATTTTTAATATAATAGCAGTTTGAACTTTTCAAAATCTTAAAGAAACAAATTGTTTTACTTATATATATAAATATTTTAAATTTAAAATTTATTAGATATACTAACTTTAAATTTTACTATATCGTAGATATGTTGCACTTTGTGCTTCTTTTAGAAAAATAATATTTTTTAACGCTGATAAAAAATTTAAATATTAAAATCAACATATATCTTTTTTAAGAAATTAAGAATTGATTTAAAATCTAATTCTAATTTATTTTCTTTATCATTATAATTACTCTTATCCGAATTTACAATATCAATTGTATCTTTAGATAATTCTGTTAATTTATCTTTACATAATTTAAGTTTATATTCACGAATTGTATATTTATTTGACATTCCTAAATTACAATTTGCACAACATAAATATATATTTTCTTTATCATAAGAGCCGTTTAAAGAGCGCTGTTTATCGTGAGATTTATGACAAGCGTTTGATTCTAACTCAATTTTCATTTCACAAACCGAACAAGAAATATATAATTTAGTATTTTCGTATCGTGGATTATTATAATTTCTAATATAATCTTTTTTAGATAAAGATTTTGCATCTTTGTTTTGTTTATCATAAATGTGATCTACAATTGTTTTAACCATTCTTTCATTATCGTCATGTTTAACTTTATGTTGAATCATATCTGTGTAATCTAAAATTTCATCTAATGATTCATTTAATTTGTCATTATTAATATTAGATTTAATTTCATCAATAATATTTTTACAATCATTAATATCAATTGCATTAATTTTCTTTGTTGTTTGATTTTCATAAATTTCTCTTTCAACAATATATTTATCAGAAATAGTCATTACATTATTAATTGTATTAAAATCAATATCATTAGGATTTACAATACCGTTTAATAGAAATCTCATTGCCGAATCTTGTGTAATATATTGTTGTGCCGGTGTCCCGTAAATGCCTAATTTTAGTCTTTCATCGTATTCATTTCTAAAATCTCTTTTCATAATTAGATTTCTATTTTTATTATTCTCTTCCTTTTCATGTTGAATTCTTTCTTTATGCATTTTTTTTGTATTTTCTAATTTAGACCATTCTAACGCAATTTTCTTATTTTCAATTTCTAAATTTGAATCAATCTTTTTATTTTCAATTTTTAAATTGGTTTCAATCTTCTCTTTTTCGATTTTTAAATTGGTTTCAATCTTCTCTTTTTCAATTTTTAAATTGGTTTCAAATTTCTTTCTATCTTCTTCAATCTTCTCTTTTTCAATTTTTAAATTGGTTTCAAATTTCTTTCTGTCTTCTTCAATCTTCTCTTTTTCAATTTGATTTTTTTCTTTTTCGTTTTTAATTTGTATTCTTAATAATTCAAGTCGTAATTGTTTTTCTTCATCAATGTCAATTTCATTTTGATATTTTTCATTTGATTCAATTTGAATTTGAATTTCTTTTTTGTCCTTTTCATTTGACTCAATTTCTTTATTTTGAATATTGTTATCTCTTATTCTAATATTTACAAATTCATTTAATTTATTCTTTTGAATGCCCTTTACGGTTGTTAAATAATTGAATAATTTATTTTTTCCGTTAGAGCTGTTATTAAATTTTGTATAGCATTCGCCAACTAATTTTGATTTTGTATTTATATTATGGTCAATAATGATATAATTTTGAAAGAATGACTCAAACGCGTCGTTCATGGTTATAGTGGGTATATGTATATAGATTATATATCTTTAATACTAAAACGGATATATATGACATAAAACACCCGATCGGGCTAAATTATTATCCAAATCATACTTTTGATTATTCATCTTTATGAATTATATACAAAAGACTTTTAAAATTGAATATAATACACTTACTTTATATAACCTATAAACCATGGATAACATAAATACATATCGCTATAAAATATACCATTTATATAAAAATATTACAAATGTTCATGATTTCAATTCACCGATTAATAAAATATTTGAATATTATTCTTGTATCAAATTGTCTGAAAAATATAATAAACCGTTTTATGAATATAATGATATACCTATGGAATTTAAAAAAATGTATAATTTATCTATGTTAGACACAGGAATAGATTGTATGGATTTAGATAATTCTATAGTTCAATGTAAATTAAGAACAAATACATTAACATGGAAAGAATGCGCTACATTTATAGCTAATAAAACAACTTATAATGAAGAAACACAAGAAGAATATATTAAATGGAAAAATTGTATTATTACAAGAAATGATACATCGATATTATCTAAAAATTTATTATTTCATAAATTTAGATTTATTGATACACCTTATAATTTTAATGATATGATTACATATTGTGAAAATATAAAAATTAAACAAAAATCACAACAACAAATCAAAAAAGAATATAATCAATCTATAACATTAAGAGATTATCAAATAAAAGCAATTGATATTATTACTAATTCAGATAAAAATGTTATTATTAAATTACCAACTGGTTCAGGTAAAAATGTTATTATTGTTAATTCTATTAAACAATTTCATAATACAAATAAATATTTAATTTTAGTACCAAGAATTATTCTTATGGAGCAAATTAAACAAATATTTATTAATAATGGATTCTTAAATAATATTATTCAATGTATTGGAGATAATAATAATATATATAAATCAGATTTTATAATTACAATTTGTGTTTATAATTCTATTAATAAAGTTATTGATGATATAAATTCATTTCATAAAATATTTATAGATGAATGTCATCATATTTATACACCTGATATTTATATGAATGATGAAAGTGATTATGATGATACAAATAGTGAAAGTGATTATGGTGATACAAATAGTGAAAGTGATTATGATGATACAAATAGTGATTATGATGATATAAATAGTGATAATGAAAGTGATGATGACGATACAAATAGTGATTATAATGATATAAATAGTGAAAGTGAAATAGAAGAAAAGAGCGAATTTATATCTGATTATATTACATTGATTAAATCTTTGAATGTAAGAAATAATATTGTTTATTTATCAGCTACTGTTGATATTCAAGATAATGCAATTTTTTATGAAAAATCTATTGATTATATGATTGAAAATAATTATTTATCAGATTATAATATTACAATTCCAATATTTAATGAATGTCCAACTGATATTGATATCGCAAATTATATAATTAAAAAACATTTTCATCTTATTATATATTGTTCATCGCAAAAAGAAGGAATAGAATTTAATAAAATATTAAATTCACTCTTACAAGGGTGTTCTAAATATATTGACTGTAATACAAAAAAAAGAGAAAGAAATGAAATTATTAAAGAATTTAAAAATGGAAATTTAAAATTTTTAGTCAATGTGAAAATATTAACAGAAGGCTTTGATTGTAGCTTAGTACAAGGTATATTATTTTTACATTTACCAAAATCTAGAAATACAATTATTCAATGTATCGGTAGAGCATTAAGAAAACACGAATCGAAATTAAATGCACGCATTATTATACCTTATGTTGAAAATAGCGAAACTAGTATTAGTAATTTTATAAATATATTATCTCAATATGATAGTAATTGTAAAAAATATAAAATTATTATTAAAAAAGAATCTATTCAAGATAATGAAAATAAAAACACCGAAGAAGATGATGATGAAGAATATAATACTGAAAATGTTAACATTCAAGATTTAATAGAAGAAAAGATTTTTAATAATATATCATTAAATAAAACTACATATTGGTATAATAATTTAAATCAAGTTGAAGATTATATTATTCAAAATAATAAATTACCAAGCCATAGATGTAAAGATACCCAAATAAAACAACTTGGAAATTGGTTATCAACTCAAAAACAAAATTATAAAAATAAAACACAAAACATGAAAGATGATAATATTTATAAATCATTTTCAGATTTCACGTTAAAGTATAATCAATATTTTCTATCAAACATAGAAAGTTGGTATGATAAATTAAATCAACTTGAAAAATATATTATTCAAAATAATAAATTACCAGGCCAAAAAAGTAAATATGGCAAAATAAAACAACTTGGACAGTGGTTATCTGATCAAAAAAAGAATTATAAAAATAAAACACAAATCATGAAAGATGATGAAATTTATACTTCATGGTCAAATTTTATAATAAAGTATAATCAATACTTTCTATCAAACACAGAAATTTGGTAT
>JACCDQ010962352.1_pt1 | contig 12830 bp, 11 predicted proteins | sample 7446031 | NCBI WGS metagenome assembly JACCDQ01 (sample SAMN15323442, study PRJNA562643) | freshwater metagenome | isolation source: river surface water | place: USA:Blue River Watershed | collected 2017-08-17 | reverse complement strand
TGCAAGACAATTATGGGATCGCATAGTTTCAAAGTATGAACCTAAAAAAATAGATTCAAAAATTTTAAGAACTCATTGTCAAACATCTGGTTGGTCTTTAACTGAACAAGATCCATATAACAATATAATCAGAACTACTATTGAAGCAATGGCTGCAGTTTTTGGCGGAACCCAATCACTCCACACAAACTCTTTTGATGAAGCGATTGCATTACCTACTGAATTCTCAGCACGCATCGCTAGAAACACTCAAATTATCATCCAAGAAGAAACTCATATCACCAAAGTTGTCGATCCTTGGGGTGGTTCTTTTATGATGGAAAAATTAACTCAAGATTTAGCAGAAAAAGCTTGGAATATAATAAGTGAAATTGATAAGCAAGGTGGAATGGCTAAAGCAATTGAAACTGGAATTCCAAAACTAAATATTGAAAAATCTGCTGCTGAAAAGCAAGCGAGAATAGACAAAGGAATAGATGTCATAGTTGGCGTAAACAAATATCAAATAAAATCTACTGAAGAAATAGATATTTTAGAAATTGATAATAACAAAGTTAGAGAATCTCAAATAGCTAGACTTAACCAAATTAAAAAAACTAGAGATCAAAAACTCGTTGATGAAATTTTAGAAGAGTTAACAGAGTACGCTCAAAGTGGAAAAGGAAATGGACTAGAAATTGCAATACGTGCGGCTAAAGCTCGGGCCACCGTCGGAGAAATAACAAGTGCTCTTGAAAAGATTTGGGGCCGATATCAAGCAACCTCTCAAACCATTTCTGGAGTATATGGAAAAACTTTTATGGAAGATAAAGAGTATCAAAAAATTAAAGAAAGAATTGTCGAATTTCAAAACACAGAAGGTCGTCGCCCAAGAATCTTAATCGCTAAAATGGGACAAGATGGACATGATCGAGGAGCAAAAGTTGTAGCTACCGGTTTGGCGGATCTTGGATTTGATGTAGACTTATCTCCACTTTTTGCTACGCCTAAAGAAGTTGCTAAACAGGCGATTGAAAATGATGTCCACTTTGTCGCTTCATCGTCATTGGCTGCCGGACATAAAACATTAATTCCTGAGCTAATCGAGGAATTAAAAAAGCAAAGTGCAAATGACATTTTAGTTATCGCTGGTGGAGTTATCCCAAAACAAGATTATGAGTTTCTTTTTTCTAAAGGAGTTGCTCGAATATTTGGACCTGGAACAACAATTCCTTTTTGTGCTGAGGAACTTTTAAACGCTCTAGAGGAAAAAAATGGGGATCGATCTAAATAAGTTATTTAGCGGTGATAGAAGAACACTAAGTAAATCTATTACTTTAATGGAAAGTAGTTTGCCAAAAGATCAAATTGAGGCAAAGAAACTGCTTATAGAAGTCTCCAAGAGAAATAATAAATCAATTAGAATTGGAATTACCGGAGTTCCGGGAGTAGGTAAATCTACTTTCATCGAACAATTTGGATTATTTTTAATTGATCAAGGTCATAAAGTTGCCGTTTTGGCCATTGATCCAAGTTCACCAATTTCTGGTGGGTCGATTCTCGGTGATAAAACTCGAATGGAAAAACTTTCTCAGAATGAGAATTCCTTTATTAGGCCAAGTCCTTCAAAATGTTTCCTTGGTGGTGTTGCTCAAAAAACGAGAGAATCTATATTGATTTGTGAGTCTGCGGGCTACGATTACGTAATAGTTGAAACAGTTGGAGTTGGTCAATCCGAAATTGAAGCCTCTAATATGGTTGATTTTTTTATAGTATTAATGCTTCCAAATTCGGGAGATGAAATTCAAGGAATCAAAAAAGGAATTTTGGAATTAGCTGATTTAATAATAATTAATAAAGCTGATGGCGATTTTGTAACTGCATCGCAGGTTGCTAGATCTCAATTAAATAGTGTTCTAGATCTCTTCTCTCACCATCCTAAATGGAAAACAGAAGTTATTACTTGTTCTTCTCTTGAAAATAAAAATATCGATTTAGTTTATAAACTTATCAACGACTTTAAAAATATATTTAAAGAAGATGAAATTTTCAAAAAAAGAAAAAATCAAAATTTAAATTGGTTTAATAAATTAATTAATGAGCTATTCATTGAAAAATTAATTCAAAATCCTGAAAGTCATAAAAAAATTGAATCACTTAAGAAATCCATTGTAGAAGGTAGCGAAACACCTTTAAGTGCTGCAGAATCAATAATTAATTCTATAGAGATTAAAAATAACTTGAAATAAGATTGTTCGAGAAAATCTCAAAGGGGTGCAGCTTTCCATAGTATTCGTTTGCATACCAATATTTTTCCTCAGAATTAAAACTTATCCAGGGTGAAATTCCTAATATCAAATTTATTCTATCAATATCCGAATGAGCCTTCGTTAAAGGCCTGTGATTAATTTCGGTATTATAAACATAAGCGTATCCCTCTTCTAGATTAAATTCCGATGTCTCTAAGCTTTGCCCATCTGAATTTATAATTAGCTGTATAAAGTGTTCCTTACTGCTTATGATAGGTATATTGATCCTTAAGTTAAGAAAAATGCTTTCATCATTGTGCCAACCAGAATTGAAACTTTTAAATTCAACTTTTTCTGAAATAACTTTAGAAATTCTTGATCTCGACAATTGCATTTTCAAAGAATCAAATATTTTTCCCAATTCACCATAGCAAGAAAGTGGTGTCCTCTCTTTAAATGAAAAAGTATCGTTATAAGTATTCTTCTGAAAATCAGATACGTTGGTACTATATGAACCTCCACTCAATAATGTCGAGCCTAAGGTGGCCTCATGAACATTGGATGATAGACTATCAATCGCTTGACTGTTATAGGTTAATGATGTTGAAACATAAGACTCGTCTATTTTTCCATTTTTATATTTAAATGGATACATTCCATATAAATTTAGTCCCTTCACTACATCTTCTTTTAATAAATCAAAATCGCCTAAGTATTTCGTTTTTAGATATAGAGGGATTTGGTGATTTTTATATAATTTTACCTGTTCAACAAAATCAGTGTTTTCTAAAATAAATTTATGAACAGCTATATTGGATGGAATATCACTCTCTTTTATTGTCCAAGACATGCTAACCTTCTAACAAATTTATATTATCTACTTTTCTATTTCTTATGTTTTGACCTTCTATGCTTGTTAATTCATATCCAGTCTGTAAAAAAATGGCAAATTTCAAAAATGCTAAACTCCAGGTAAAGTGCTGATCGCACGATTTTTCCCATAAATTTCCCTCAAGAAACATACAGGAGCCTTTGCAAACCTGAACAACTGGACATTTTTGACATTCTTCTCTATTTGAAAAATGTGTCGCCGTATTTAACTTTACATTTTTTAAGTCGTCTAGATTTCCAATTTTATGGCCAGAATCGGCTGTGACATTTTGACATGTGATAACTTCACCTTTCAAGTTTATTGCTAAACTATCGGGTGAATCCATGCTGCATTTTTGATAGAAGCTATTAAGAATTTTCTTTTCAGTAATTGCTTCATAGAAATCATGAAGCTGTTGATCCAATCTACCTAACTTTAAATTAAAAGGATATTGAGTGATATATTCTTTAAATAATTTATTAACTAGTAATTTATCTTCAGAATCTTTACGCACATAACTTAAAGCAGAGTCACTATAAGGAATAACTAAATCATAATTTACAACAATCTTATTTAATTCAACATTAAGTTTACTTGCAATGTGTTTTCTAATTTCCAGTAAAGAATAATTTTCAGGATTTATTGCTGAATTGAAAGAAATTAAATTATGCTCATTCATCCTATTAAAGAATGGAATTATTTCACTTAGTGATTTATTGTCTTCTAATGGATCCTTCCCCCTAAATTTTTTAAACGCTGGACCATCATGAGAAAAAACAAATTGCAATTGATTAAGTATGCTAAATTCAGCCATTTCACTTTTAATTAAACTTCCATTCGTAAATAGTAAAAGTGTTATACTGCTAAATTTCTCTCTAAGTTTCTTGGTAAGGTATTTTACCTCTTCCCAATATAGCAAGGTTTCTCCTCCCCAAAATTCTATCTGAACATCTTTTGAGTTTTTTATTTCTAAATTTGAAACTATCTTGCTAAATAAATTTTCTAATTCGGCTAAATCACTTTTACTTAAAGACTTTGCTTCATTTTTTCGAATATCTCCTTGAGAACAATAGGAGCAGGAAAAGTTACATGCAAATCCTAATTGAATTTTCAAAGTTGTCACGTGTTGTGATTTAGAACCAGGCTTATTTTTAGCAACTCTAAAGATTTCTTGCTTTACCTCTTGATGTTTTTTTAATTCTAAAAGAGATTCATTGGTATCTTTCCAAATAAGAGTGGAATTCTCTGGAGAATATAGCGCAACTCTGACCTGACTATCTTTTCTCAAAATTAAGTTATACATCAACTTCTCCAATGAAGTCAGTCACCTTTTGATTAAAGCTTTTTCCATACATTGATTGAAATACTTTTTCAAAATCACCTTCTTGATTTAGAAACTCTAAAAAGTACTCCTTGCCTTTATCGGCTATAATACTTGAAATCAAAGCATGGGAAATTAAATAGATTTGATTTTCTTTCGGTTTTCTATCATCGAGTTTTAATATATCTATAGATTCATTTAGCTTATTTTCTTTTAGTAATTGTTTCAAGAAAATATCTTTGGTTGTTTTTATATTTAAAAGTTCTTGAGTATCTACCCATTCACAAAATCCTTCTTCTAACCAGTTTGGAATTTTTAATTTAAAATCTTTCATGTAGATATGTGCAACTTCATGTCTAATGGCCTTTGAAGGTTCTAAGCCTATATGTATAAGTTGATTACCATATGTTGATGCCTTTACCCATTCTGGAAAAACTTGTTTGCAAGCGACCTCTAATTCTTCCTTGGATTCAACCAACTTGCAAATAAAAGAGATTTTATCTTTATTTAAAAAATTAGCACATAATTCTGAAGCTAACTTTACTTCATTAATCAGTTCAGATGATTTTTTTTCTGGATAAAAACTTATAAATTGTATCTGATAACTGCTGTATGTATAAACTGATCTGCTTAAATAATTCACAATACTTTTGTAAAACTTGCAACTAATTGAGGTGTCCGCATTTCTATTTATATGATAATAAACTTGTTCTTTTGCTTCACCAAAGCATACCTCTTTTAATTCACATTCATTGCAATCTTTGCTCCTCGTAACTTTTAATTTTTCTATTTCGTCCCAAATTGTATTACTTTGATACAAATCAAATAAACTTGAAATTTTCCAAATGTATTTCTTGGTTTCAACAAAGTTTGAAAGATAAAAAGTACCGTCAACGTTTACATCTATTAAGTTAAATTTTGCTAAATCCTCTTCTCTTTTTTTTAATGATAACTTTCTATTTAACACCTTTTTCCATGGTCCAAATATTTCAATATCACTCTTCTGAGCATAATGTAATACCTTTCGATAAAGTTCAAAGCCCTCGTCGTATTTAATCATTTCTTCGTTGTAAAATTGATCAAGATAAATTTTTTTAATAGAATATTTTTTAGCTATATCCACAATTTCATTTAAATAGTGAATATTGGTCGGCATCATATAGGAATTCAATTGCATTTTAACATTAAGCTTAGATAATTTCTCAATTCCCTGAATAACTTTATGAAAAGTTCCTTTTCCAACATGGGTAGGCCTAGATAAATTATGTATTTCTTCATTTCCATCGATACTTACATGTAATTCCACTTGGTATTTTGAAAAAAACTTTGCATCCTCTTCTTCAATCAGGCTTCCATTTGTGTTTACAATCCAATTCACCTTTAAATCTTTCTGCAATTTCGTGAAATTTTCTATACCTAATTTAATAACTTTTTTATTGGCTAAGGATTCACCACCGTAAATCGAAACGGTAAACTCTTTTTGTTTTTTAGCTTCAATGACTTTTATAAATTGCTCAAGAGACTCATCAAACGTTAGTTGAGACATTATTTGACTTGGTAATAGATTTTCACCCAACTCGAAAACATGACAATTCGGACATTTGAAATTGCAAAGATTAGATACATGTAGTCTTAACCAGTTCATACTTTAAAGGATAGCAAATGTATGGAGAATTATACAACTAACTGTTGTTAAAATAAGGTTATGGGATTTATAATTATACTATTAGCAATATTGAAGCAGTCATGGAATTAACATCAGGGGTTACAAAACTAAAGCAAGATTTTGAGTTAACTAGAACTCTGACTATTTCCATGCTCAAATCCCGATATCGTAAAACTTTTGCTGGATTTTTATGGGTTATTCTGAGTCCGATCATCACTTATTTTGTCCAAGCAGTCATATTTAAAAATATCTTAAAGGTTAATATTGAAAATTATTACCTCTTTTTGCTTTCAGGAATAATTCCATGGATCTTTATTACATCAACTTTAAATATGACAGTCACTAGTTTTATAGCCTACCGCGCACTTGTCATGGCATTCAAAGTTGATTTTTGGGTATTTATACTAACTCAAACTATAGATAACTTAATTACATTAGCAGCTTCATTTTTTATTTTATTTATTTTTATTCAAGATTTAAGTTTATTTTATTATTGGAAAATGCCGCTTTTTTTATTGGCCATAATTATTTTAACGATTGGCTGCTTTATACTTAGTTTTCTTTTAGCAACTATTCATGTTTTTTTTCGTGATACACAATTTGTACTTCAGTTCTTATTAAACATGCTCTACTTTATCACTCCCATTTTTTATCCAAGGGAACTTATTCCAGAGAAATACCAGTGGGTCATTAACTTAAATCCATTATATTACTTTGTTAAGCCTTTCCAGGATATAATGTGGAATTACAATGTTGAATTATTTTTTATAGATATCTCAAAAGCTATTTTATTAATTATTTTATTATTCTTTATTTTTAGAAAGTACTGGAAAAAGAAAAGCAATGAAATCTATTTTAGAATCTGAAAATAATGTAATTGTGGACATACAAAATTTATCAATTGGATACAATGTTCCACATTACCCCGCGACCTCGTGGAGAGATTCATTTATTAACCTAATCTCATCACCTGTTGATTATTTTTTTAAAGAAGATGATCATGTTTTACTTTTAGATAATATTAATCTCAAGGTTTACAAAGGTGATCGGTTGGGTATTTTGGGAAATAATGGCTCTGGTAAGACTTCTCTATGTAGATATATTTGTGGGATTTATCAGACTCAAGATTCAAAAAAAATTAAAATCACTGGTCACGTAAAAGGTATCTTTGACACTGAAGTTGCTGTTCTTCCTGAACTTTCAGGTCACGAAAACCTAGAACTTCTCTCTCATTTTTTCTATCCCGAACTTTCTCCCACTGAAAGAAAAAAGGTTATAAAAGAGATTGAAGATTTTTGCGAATTAGGAAAATTTATCGATGCACCTTTCAAGCTCTACAGCAAAGGAATGAAAGCACGAGTTTTTCTTTCACTGGTTTCAAGTAGGCCTTCTAATTTGTTAGTTTTAGATGAAGTTTTTAATGGTGCAGATTACTTTTTCAATGAGAAAATTACCCAAAGAATTAAGGAGACCATTTTTTCATCTGGTGCAGTTATTTTTATTTCTCATTCTAATGCTTTAATAAAAGAAGTTTGCAATAGAGTTATAGTTTTTAAAGATAAAAAAATTGTATTTGACGGCTCTCCAGAAGAAGGGATTAGCTTTTATACCGAACAATGTTCAACCGTTAGTCTCCATGCAAATAAATAAAAATGAATTCGAAATTTTAAAAAAGTCACTTCGTGAATTAAATTCAATTGAATTTGTTATTGATGGTAACTCTATGGAGCCATTAATTAAAAATCGAACAAAAATCCTCATCTCAAGAGTTGATGACCTGAAAAGTTTAAGAAGATTTGATATAATAGTTGTATGCTTGAACGATCGCCTAATATGCCATTATTTTTGGAAAATGAATCAAGTCTACCTTCACCCCGAAATGAATACAATCGTAACCAGACCTCTAAACCCTATCACTGGCTACGATGCTCCCGTTAGTATTAATAATATTCTAGGTCGGTCAGATGTATTTAGTTTAACATTATTAATGAAACTTAAAATAGCATGGTATTTTTTAAAGAGAAAATTGAGTAGCAAATGAAAAAAATGAATAAAATTGTTTCAATATTTTTTTATTTACTTATTGTAACAAGCTGTCAAAAGAATATTTTTGAACAAAACTTGAAAACTATTTTCCAAGAAGCCGATTTCAACGGCGAATTCAATCAAACTAGTTTTAGTAGTACACCATTTATATTAATAGGTGAGAGTAAAAATGGTGAAAAGATCAAAATAAGAAATTTTATATTTAAAAATGACAATGAATTAATGAATTCAATCAAAAGAGTTATCACACTATATGACTCTCAATTTGTATTCTCAGTTGCTCCATATCCAGGGCAAATTACAACAGAAATAGAATGTGGCTCTAACTACAAACCTAAAAAATTAATTTTAAAGAGTTTTACTGCTATTAGATATTTTTCAAATTCTAGATTGGGCCTTGCTATTTGTAATAATGACAAGAAAAACTATGCGCAGTATTTGTTTTTTATAAAAGCTTCAGAGAACAATGTTTTAGCTATTGATTTATATCTTGAAAAAGAGGTTTCAACGGAAGAATTGCTTGAGAGAATTGGCCACTTGAAATTAAATGGCAAAGTTATAACTTTCTGATCGAATTATTTTGTGTATTTTTCTCTAAGTTCTAGTCTGACACTGTCTAATTTTTCTCCAATAACTGGCTCATTAATTATTAGATTATTTGTCTCCCAAGGATCATTCTTAAGATTGAATAAATACTTTTCCACTTTGACTTCGCCAGTTAGGTTTTGATGCTCAAAAAGTGCATATTTCCAAGTCTTGTCCTGTACAGCTTCAAATAAAAAACGTCCACTCTCTAAGTACGCACGATTTCTAATAGTTCCTGAATAAGCATAATCATTTAAATCTGAGTCATTGCCTAAAGAATTTAAAAAACTTTTTCCCTGCATTTTCTCATCAGGATTAATTCCTAGTAGCTCTAGTATCGTTGGGGCAAAGTCTATGGACATAAACAATTGATCTTGAAAAAATCTTCCTTTCCAATTTGGATGCTTTATAAGAAATGGGAAAGCAATATTAATATTTTGCAAATTTCCAAGTGCTTTTATATTAGCCTTCATAAAGAACCCATTTTCACCTAAATTGTCTCCATGTTCGGCCATAAAAATTACAATTGTGTTTTTACTTAGACCTAACTTTCTTATTTCATCAAGTAGCACTTTTACTTTTTGGTCTGTGGTTGCAAGCTCAGCATCATATAAACTCTTTAAATAAGCCATGTCATTCTCAGAAAACCAAACATATTCCATTTGTTTTCTTGAAAGGAATGATTTCCATGTGATTAGTCCGTAATACGTCTCATTATTAATAATTTTCTTTTTTGCTTTATCTATCGTTATGTAACATAAATTAAAATCGATTTTATCAGAGTGTGGGATTTTGATTTTATTTCTAAATTCTTCACTAGGCTTATACGGACAATGCATGTCGTAACTTTGTACGAGTAAAAAAAACTTCTTTTTATAATTTGACCTTAACCAGTCCAGTGTTGGATTCATTAATTCACTAAAGCCAGTTGAATAATTTCCGCTCTCAAATGCAATATTGTAGTCAGGATAATGCTTTTTATCGAAATATAAATCAAACTGAGAACCTAATAAATATTTTTCGTTATAGTCATCATCACTAACAAATGCAGCAGTAGTGTAACCATTTTTTTGTAGAATTGCGGGTAAAGAATTATGTCCTGACAAAATTCTTTTTGCCTGTTCTGTTTGATCATAATTCATCAATCTATGCTTCATCGGTTGAAGTGAATAGTGCAGAGAAATATAGTCCGGAAAGGTTAAAGATGCTGGGGAAATTGCTCTTTTAAAAATAAAAGCATCGTCAAAAAAGCTTTCAAGATTAGGGTTATTATTTTTTTCAGAGTTATAAAAAGATAAGTTATGTGTTCGTGTGCTTGTTATAGAAATTATAATAACATTACAATCGCTGCAAACTAATTTATTGGCTTTTTTAAGCTTAAAATAGTAACTTGCTCCACCAACAATTCCCAAAATAATTATTGCTAGGAATATTATTTTGTACTTCATATCTTTTTATTCGGCCTCTACTTCCATCATTAAAACACCATTTTCAAGTGCGTCACCGGCCTTAACGTGAACTGCTTTAACCACACCATCAATTCCAGACTTGATTTCATTTTCCATTTTCATGGCTTCAAGAATCAATAATGTTTGGCCTTTTACAACTTTATCGCCAACCTTAGAATTAATTTTTACAACTTTTCCAGGCATTTGCGTGAACAATCCACCCGCACTATCTCCACCTAACGATGAAGGCTTGTATCCGCGATAAAGTTTAAAAACTTTATCCACGTTTAACATGATTGATGGAGAATCTTGACGTGCAAGTTTATTCCAACGAGTCCCATCTGTAGAAGCAAAATACTGATCTGCCAGTTTTCTAATGAAAACTGTTTCTTTGTTTAATTCTTTATTATCTTTAATTGTTCTAAATTCAAACTCAACCATTTCAGCAGAATGAGCACGCGTTTTAGTCAAGTCGATAATATATTCATTTTTTTCACTATCAATTAAATATGTTCTCATGACTATAACCCCATTCTTCTTGCTTCAACACCAGCAATCTTTTTATAGATTGATGTGTAATCCAATTCTGTTTTAATTTTATCTTGAGGCTTAATTGAACCAATATAAGCAGTTGAATATTTTCCAGCAATAAATGACTCTTCATTCATAATAATTTTATGAAGAGGAATATTCGTTTTTAAACCTTCAATTAGTAATCCATCAAGTGCGGCTCTCATTTTTCTAATGGCAACTTCTCTAATAATCCCTTTTGCCACCAGCTTTCCAACCATCGGATCAAAATCTGGAGTTACATGTAGTCCTTTATATAAACAGTTATCGAAACGAATTCCTTGAGGGAAATTGGTTTCACAACCAGTTACAATTCCAGGTGCTGGAAGCATCGTGATTGGATCTTCCGCACAAATACGACATTCAATTGCGTGTCCAGTTCTTTTAATCCACTCTTGGTTTGGAATTTGTAAATCTTCACCAAAAGCTGATTGAATCATACAAACGATTAAATCAATTCCTGTAATCTCTTCTGTGATTGGATGCTCTACTTGAATACGAGTGTTCATTTCTAAGAAATAAAATTCTTTATCTTCACCCATTACCATTTCAACCGTACCGGCCGAATCGTATTTAATTGCTTTAGCAAGCTTAACTGCAGCATTACATACTTTATGTCGAAGTTCTTCATCATCACCGATAAAAGGAGATGGTGCCTCCTCAACAATTTTTTGGTGACGACGTTGAATCGAACATTCTCTTTCAAAAAAATGAAAAACGTTGCCTTTTTTATCTGCTAAAATTTGAACTTCAATATGGTGAGGATTCACTACATATTTTTCAACTAAAAGATCCCCACATTTGAATGCGGCTGCTGATTCACGTTGAACAACTTCAAAATTCGCTTTTACATCTGCTTCGTTATGACAAACGCGCATACCGCGTCCACCACCACCTGCAACTGCTTTTAAAAGAATTGGGTACTTGATTTCTGCAGCAATTTTTAATGCCGCTTCAACTGTTGGTACTGCTCCCGTTGATCCAGGAACAACCGGTACTCCACATTTTTTTGCAAATTCTTTTGATACGGCCTTATCACCCATAACTCTAACAGCTTCAGGGTGTGGACCAATCCAAGTAATTCCATTATCTACTAAGGCTTTCGAAAATTCTGTATTTTCAGACAAAAAGCCGTAACCTGGGTGAACACCATCAATTTTATATTGCTTACAAAGTTCTAAAATTTTTGGAATATTTAAATATGTTTCAGCATTAGTTGAACCATGCAAATGAACCCATTCATCACACACTTCAAGATGTTTTGCCTGAACTTCATTATCTGTCCAAACACCAACTGCAGTATGTCCTAATTCTCTACATGCTTTTGCAATACGAGCCGCGATCTCTCCACGGTTCATTATAAGAATTCTTTTTCCACTCATGACAAATCTCCAACTTATAATTGAATATTACCGTGCTTACGCTTTGGCTTTTCTTGTTTTTTATTTCTTAGAGCAACTAAATATTCATAAACGCGCTTTCTTGTTTCTTCTGGAAGTATGACTGCATCCATAAACCCAAGCTCAGCTGCTCTGTAAGGGTTAGCAAAATCTTCTTCATACTTAGCTATTAAACTTGCTTTTTTCTCATCAAATGCTTTTCCAGAAAGTCCTTCTAGCTCATGACGGTAAACAATATTAATCGCACCTTCTGCTCCCATTACTGCAATTTCAGCGGTTGGATAAGCTAGGTTTACATCTGTTCTAATATGTTTAGATGCCATAACTAGATATGCACCACCATATGATTTACGAGTTATGATTGAAATAAGAGGAACTGTTGCTTCTGAATATGCATAAAGAAGTTTTGATCCGTGCTTAATAATCCCACCGTACTCTTGAACAGTTCCTGGTAAAAATCCTGGAACGTCTACTAAAGTTAAAATTGGAATATCAAAAGCGTCACAGAAGCGAACAAAGCGCGCAGCTTTTTCTGATGAAGCAATATCTAAAACTCCAGCTAAAACGGCTGGTTGATTGGCAACTATACCAATTTTAATTCCACCAACTGATGCAAACCCAACGATGATATTTTTTGCATAGTCTTTATGAACTTCTAAAAACTGAGCATCATCGACGATATCAAAAATAATTTC
>JACCDQ010066289.1_pt1 | contig 12839 bp, 12 predicted proteins | sample 7446031 | NCBI WGS metagenome assembly JACCDQ01 (sample SAMN15323442, study PRJNA562643) | freshwater metagenome | isolation source: river surface water | place: USA:Blue River Watershed | collected 2017-08-17 | reverse complement strand
CTTGTTCCTGATCCTGGCTTACGGTACGGCGGGCAGCGCCTTGCTGGATATCGACTGGATGCCGACTTGGGAAGGTGTCGCCGTTGCCGGATTGCATGCATTACGGCTGACCTTGATGTTTGGCGCATTGGCCGTGATGATGCAGCGCCTTTCCCGTGACCAGATGCTCAACGGGCTGTGGTTTCTATTGGGCTGGCTGGGGAGCGGAGCGGAACGTCTTGTCGTACGTTTGGCGTTGGTGCTCGACATCGTCGAACAGCCCGGTCGTGCTGAGCAATGGCGCCAGCTGCTGACGCAGCAACTCCCGGCAAGCAACGAAACCGAACAGATTGTGCTGTCGACCGTGGCATGGTCAAAGCGGGATACCGCTAAACTATGCATTTTTTCCGGCCTCTTGTTGTCTCTTCTTTTGTTATGAGAATTGCGCTCGGTGTTGAATATTGCGGCACGACCTTCCGCGGCTGGCAGAGCCAGGCTGGCGGCAAGACCGTGCAGGACGCGCTGGAAGCGGCGATCGCGCAGATCGCCGGGCAGCCGGTCGGCACGCTGTGCGCGGGGCGCACCGATGCCGGTGTGCATGCGACGCAGCAGGTCGTGCATTTCGACGCACCGGTCGAGCGGCCGTTGTCGGCTTGGGTGCGCGGCGTCAATTCGCACCTGCCGGACGGTGTCGCGGTGCGCTGGGCGCAGCCGGTCAGCGACGAATTCCACGCTCGGTTCACCGCACACGGCCGGCGCTACCGCTACCTGTTGCTCAACCGGCCGCAGCGCCCGGGCCTGTGGCAGGGGCGGGTCGGCTGGTTCCACGGCAAGCTCGACCTGACGGCGATGCAGGCCGCTTGCGGTCGACTGCCCGGCGAGCACGATTTTTCCGCTTTCCGCGCCGCCGACTGCCAAGCCAAGTCGCCGGTCAAACTGATGACGCACGCTGCGGTGCGGCAGAGCGGGGCGCTGTTCGTTTTCGATTTTGCGGCCAGCGCCTTCCTGCACCATATGGTGCGCAACCTGGTCGGCACGCTGGTCTATATCGGCAAGGGCGCGCAGGCACCGGGCTGGATCGACGAACTGTTGCAGATGAAGGACCGCAAGCTGGCGGCGCCGACCTTCTCGCCCGACGGCCTGTATTTCCGCGGACCGCTCTACGAGCCGCAGTGGGGTATTCCCGAGCCAGCCGACGACCTGATCGATGGATTGCTGACATGAGAACCCGTATCAAGATCTGTGGACTTACCCGCGAAGCCGACGTCGATGCGGCGGTGGCCGCAGGGGCCGACGCGATTGGTTTCGTCTTCTATCCGCCAAGCCCGCGTTACGTGCCGTTCGCTCGCGCCGCCGAGTTGGCCCGGCGTATTCCGCCTTTTGTCGACGTGGTTGGCCTGTTCGTCAACGAAGCATCGGCAACGGTACATGAAGCCTGCACGCAGCTACCGATCAGCTTGCTACAGTTCCACGGCGATGAAGACGCGGCCTATTGTCGCCAGTTTTCAAGACCTTGGCTGAAGGCGGCACGGGTGAGGCCGGATCTTGATCTGGTAGAATTCGCCCGCTCGTTTCACGAGGCCCGTGGCCTGTTGCTCGATGCCTTTGTTGAAGGCTTTGGCGGTGGTGGCCATGTCTTCGACTGGACCTTGATTCCGCCGGACCTGCCGGGCTTCCTGGTACTTTCCGGCGGGTTGACCGCAGAAAACGTTGGCGACGCCATTCGGCGCGTGCGACCTCTGGCGGTCGACGTGTCGTCCGGCGTGGAAATGAGCAAGGGCATCAAGGATCACGACAAAATCGCCGCCTTCGTCGCGGCAGTACGGAAAGCCGATGAGTCAATATAACTTCCCCGACGCCACAGGCCACTTCGGTCCCTACGGCGGTGTTTTCGTTGCCGAGACGCTGTTCGGCGCCCTCGATGAATTGAAAAAGGCCTATGCTGCGGCCCAGGCTGACCCGGCCTTTCGCGCCGAATATGAATACGAGCTCAAACACTTTGTCGGCCGGCCGTCGCCGATTTATCACGCCAAGCGCCTCTCAGACATTCTCGGCGGTGCCCAGATCTATCTCAAGCGCGAAGACCTGAATCACACCGGCGCCCACAAGGTGAACAACTGCATCGGCCAGGCCATGCTCGCCAAGCGCATGGGCAAGCCGCGCGTCATCGCCGAAACCGGTGCCGGACAGCATGGCGTGGCGACCGCGACGGTCGCAGCCCGCTATGGTTTCGAGTGCGTCGTCTACATGGGGAGCGAAGATGTTCGCCGCCAGGCCGCGAACGTTTATCGCATGAAGCTGCTCGGCGCCACCGTGGTGCCAGTCGAGTCCGGTTCGAAGACGCTCAAGGATGCGTTGAACGAAGCGATGCGCGATTGGGTGACCAACATCCACAACACTTTCTACATCATCGGCACTGTTGCTGGCCCGCATCCGTACCCGATGCTGGTGCGCGACTTCCAGAAGATCATCGGCGAAGAATGCATCGAGCAGATGCCGGAAATGGCCGGTCGCCAGCCCGATGCAGTGATTGCGGCGGTGGGCGGTGGTTCCAACGCGATGGGTATCTTCTATCCGTACATCAATGTCGAGGGCGTGCGCCTGATCGGCGTCGAAGCTGCCGGTTCAGGCATCGAGACCGGTCATCATGCTGCCTCGTTGACTGCCGGCGTGCCCGGCGTGCTGCATGGCAACCGCACCTACCTGCTGCAGGACGAGGATGGCCAGATCATCGAGACGCATTCGGTATCCGCTGGCCTCGATTATCCGGGGGTCGGTCCCGAACATGCCTGGTTGAAGGATCTCGGACGCGCCGAGTACCAGCCGATCAAGGATGACGAAGCGCTCAAGGCCTTCCACGACCTGTGCCGCCTCGAGGGCATTATCCCGGCGCTCGAATCGAGCCATGCGCTGGCCTATGCGATGAAGCTGGCGCCGACGCTGGACAAGGACAAGATTCTGCTGGTCAACCTCTCCGGCCGGGGTGACAAGGACATGCATACCGTGGCCGAGAAGTCGGGGATTCAGTTCTGATGTCGCGCATTCAACCTACGTTCGAGCGCCTGAAAGGCGAGGGCCGCAAGGCGCTGATTCCCTTCATCACCGCCGGCGATCCCGACGGCGAGCTGACCGTGCCGCTGATGCACGCGCTGGTCGAGGCCGGTGCCGACATCATCGAGCTCGGCGTGCCGTTCTCCGACCCGATGGCCGATGGCCCAACCATCCAGCGCGCCTCCGAGCGGGCGCTGGCCAAGGGCATGAAGCTGCGCACCGTGCTGCAACTGGTCGTCGATTTTCGAAAGACCGATGCGACGACGCCGGTCGTGCTGATGGGCTACGCCAATCCGGTCGAGGCCATGGGACTGGGGAAATTCGCGGCGGCGGCGGCTCAGGCTGGTGTCGACGGGGTCTTGATTGTCGACTATCCGCCAGAGGAAGCCGAGAAGTTTGGCGCCGCAATGAAGGCGAATGGCATGGATCCCATTTTCCTGCTGGCGCCGACGTCGACCGTTGAACGCATCACTCACACCGCCAAAGTCGCCAGCGGTTACGTCTATTACGTCTCGCTGGCCGGGGTGACCGGTTCGGGCGCACTGAATGTCGAGGCGGTGGCCGAGCGCTTGCCGCTGATCCGTGAAAAAACCGGTTTGCCGGTCGGTGTCGGCTTCGGCATCCGCGACGCTGCAGCGGCCGGGCGCATCGCCGCCTTTGCCGATGCGGTCGTGGTTGGCAGCCGGATCATCGAGGAAATTGAAAAATCGACGCCGGAAACGGCATGTGCCAATGTGCGTGCGCTGGTCGCCGGCCTGCGGCGCGGCATGGATGAGGTAACGAAATGAGCTGGTTGAACAAGGCTGAACCACCGAAGATCAAGCGCGCATCGCGCAGCCGCCGGAGTGTGCCGGATGGCTTGTGGAGCAAGTGCCCCGGTTGCGAGGCAGTGCTTTACGCGAGCGATCTTGAAAGCAATCTGCAGGTCTGTCCGAAGTGCGGTCATCATCACCGTCTATCGTCAAGGGCACGTCTGGATGCCTTGCTCGATGCCGAACACCGGCTTGAGATCGGCGCCGGTATTGCACCGGTCGACACGCTGAAATTCAAGGATTCCAAGAAATATCCGGATCGCCTGAAGGAAGCGGTCAAGAACACCGGGGAGGCCGATTCGCTGGTCGTGCTGCAGGGCGCCATCAAGCAGATTCCGGTGGTGGCGGCTGCCTTCGAGTTCGAATTCATGGGCGGCTCGATGGGTTCGGTGCTGGGCGAGCGCTTCGTGCGAGGCGTCGATGCAGCGATTGCCGAGAAAGCGGCCTTCATCTGCATTACCGCCTCGGGTGGCGCCCGCATGCAGGAAGGCCTGTTCTCGCTGATGCAGATGGCCAAGTCGACCGCCGCGCTGACCAAGTTGTCGGCAGCGGGTTTGCCCTTCATCTCCATCCTGACCGATCCGACCATGGGTGGCGTCTCGGCGTCGTTCGCTTTCGTCGGCGACATCGTCATTGCCGAGCCGGGTGCCTTGATCGGTTTTGCCGGTCCGCGCGTCATCGAACAGACCGTGCGCGAAAAACTGCCGGAAGGCTTCCAGCGCTCGGAGTTCCTGCTCGAGAAGGGCGCGATCGACATGATCGTCGACCGTCGCGAATTGCGTGATCAGGTCGCCAAGTTGCTGGCGATGCTGCAACAGCGCGCCTGCGTCGCTTGAGCTTGAACACGCTGGCGGACTGGCTGGCGCATCTCGAGGCGCTGCATCCGAAAGGTCAGGCAGGTATCGAGCTCGGTCTCGAGCGTGTTCGCCGGGTCAAGGATGCGCTGGGCCAACGCGAACATTGTCCGGTCATCATCGTTGGTGGCACCAACGGCAAGGGCTCGACCTGCGCCTATCTTGAGACCATCCTCGATCGGGCGGGCTACAAGGTTGGCTGCTACACCTCGCCACACTTGCTGGCCTACAACGAACGGGTTCGGCTCAACGGCAAGTCGGTCGATGATGCCGCCCTGTGCGCCGCTTTTGAGCGGGTTGAATCAGCCCGCCAGCGGGCCGGCGAAAATGGCGAGCCGGTTGCGCTGACCTATTTCGAATTCGGTACCCTGGCCGCCTGGGAGGTGTTCTCTGCTGCCGGTGTCGAGGCGGCAATCCTTGAAGTCGGACTGGGCGGCCGGCTCGATGCGGTCAACGTCTATGAACCCGATGTTTCCATCGTTACCGGCATCGCCCTCGATCACACCGACTGGCTCGGACCGGATCGCGAGAGCATCGCTTACGAAAAAGCCGGCATCTATCGCCCTGGCAAGCCGGCCTTTTGCGCCGATCCCAATCCGCCGCAACGCCTGATCGATCAGGCGGCGGCCATCGGCGCCGATTTGCGCTTGCTGGGTCGTGATTTTGGTTTTGAGAAACCTGCACCGCAAGCCAGCGAAAATCGGTTGCAGTGGCGCTGGTGGTGCCGTTCCGGCGAGCAGATCGTGCGCCGGTCGCTGGCCTATCCGGGATTGCGCGGACCAGCCCAGTTGCTGAATGCCAGCGTGGCCCTGGCGGCCCTCGATGCGCTGGGTATCCGCCTGCCGGTGACCATGCAGGCGATTCGTCCCGGATTGATCGAGACCGAGTTGGCCGGTCGTTTCCAGGTCGTGCCGGGCAAACCGGCCATCGTGCTCGATGTCGGTCATAACCCGCAGGCGATCAAGGTGCTGGCCGACAATCTGTCGAACATGGGATTTTTCGACCGGACGCACGCCGTGCTCGGCATGCTGGCCGACAAGGATATTGCGGGTGCGTTGCAGCCCTTGAAGGATCGGGTCGATTACTGGCATCTGGCGACGTTGACCGGACCACGCGGGACGACGGCAGAACAACTGGCAGCGATTGTTTCGGCCCAGGAACTGGGTGGCGAGATCGTTTGTTACGATTCTCCGCAGGCCGCTTTGTGCGGTGCACGAGAGAAGGCTGCCGAAAGTGATAGAATCCTCGCCTTCGGATCGTTCTACACGGTGGCTGGTGCGATGCAGGCGCTGCGCGAAAAGTCATAGGTCATGGAAGAAAACGACGTTCAGTTACAGCTCAAGAAGCGCGCCCGTCGCCGCCTGGTCGGTGCGGTCGCTTTCGTCTCGTTTGCCGCCGTCGTGCTGCCGGTGATCATGGATCAGGAACCGCGCCAGCCGGTGCAGGATGTCGAGATTCGTATCCCGGGTCAGGACGACAAGGCCTTCGCGCCCAAATTTGCCGCCGTACCCGTGGAAAAACCGTTGGCCAGAGCCACGGAATCGAGGGCGCCCGAAGCGCCTGCTCAGGCCAATACCCGCCTCGTCGAGACGGTCCGTGATCCAGCGCCGGAAAAGGCGCTAGAAAAACCTGCCGAGAAGGTCGTCGAAAAATCTCCCGAGAAGGCCCCCGAGAAAGCGGTCGCCAAGCCCGAGAAGGCAACAGACAAACCGGCTGAAAAAATGGCCGATAAACCCGTTGCCAAAGGTGACGATGCCAAGCGTGCTGCCGCGATTCTCGATGGCAAGCCGGCGACCGCGACCCCGGCGGCAAAATCCGGTGAATACCTGATCCTGATCGGCGCCTTTTCCAACGAGGGCAATGTCAAGAACCTGAAGGAGAAGCTCGGTCAGCAGGGTGTCAAGACGTTTACCGAGCCGCTCGATACGCCGCAGGGCAAGAAGACCCGCGTGCGTGCCGGTCCGTTCGCCAACCGTGATGCGGCTGAAAAAGCGCTCGAGAAAATGCAGAAAATTGGCGTTTCTGGCGTGGTGTCGGCCAAATAATGACCTTCTTCGACTACGTCGTCATCGGCATCATCTGCGTCTCCTTGCTGCTCGGCATGTGGCGCGGCGTGGTCGGCGAACTGATTGCGCTGGCGGCCTGGGTCCTGGCGATTTTCCTCGCCCTCGAATTCGGTGCGACGCTGGGCAAGCAGATTTACGTCGGCATCGCCGATCCCGACATCCGGGTGATGGCCGGTTGCGCCACCTTGTTCGTCGGCGTCCTGGTCGGCATGGCGCTGGTCCGCCTGCTGATCAGTCATCTGGTCAAGGCGCTCGGCCTGAGCGTGTCGGATCGCATCCTTGGCACGCTGTTCGGCCTGGCGCGCGGAATATTGATTTGTATGGTGGTGGTCGGCCTCGGGGGCATGACCGCCGCTCCAAAGCAGCAATGGTGGCGCTCGGCGATGTTCTCGGCGCCTCTGGAAACAGCCGTGCTGGTGGCCAAACCCTGGCTGCCGGACGATCTGGCCAAAAGAATTCGATTTAGCTAAGCGGGTAGAACTATGTGCGGGATTCTCGGAGTATTGGCGACAACGCCGGTGAACCAGTTGCTCTACGATGGGCTGATGGTGCTGCAGCATCGCGGCCAGGATGCCGCCGGTATCGCGACGGTGGAAGGCAACACCTTCCACCTGCACAAGGGGCCGGGGTTGGTGCGCGATGTCTTCCGGACTCGCAACATGCGGGCCTTGCCGGGCAATCTCGGTATCGGCCATGTGCGCTATCCGACGGCGGGTTCGGCCTACAACTTTGCCGAAGCGCAACCGTTCTACGTCAATTCGCCGTTCGGTATCGTCCTCGGTCACAACGGTAACCTGACCAATGCCGAGCAACTGAAGGAAGAGATGTTCCGGATGGATCGCCGGCACATCAACACCAATTCCGATTCCGAAGTCCTGCTCAATGTGCTGGCGCACGAACTGCAGGCGGCGGCGCACGGTTACGAACTTGACGTCGATAGCATTTTCCAGGCAGTCGCCGGTGTGCATCGTCGTTGTCGCGGCGCTTATGCCGTGGTCGCCCTGATCGCCGGTTACGGATTGCTGGCTTTCCGTGATCCGCACGGCATCCGGCCGCTGGTGTATGGCGAGAACGTGACGCCGGACGGGACCGAATACCTGGTTTCTTCTGAATCCGTCCCGCTCGATACGCTGGGCTTCAAGGTCGTGCGCGATATCGAACCGGGCGAGGCCGTGTTCATCGACCTCAACCATCAGTTGCACAGTCGCCAGTGCGCGCAGCAACCGATGTACGCGCCGTGCATCTTCGAGTACGTCTATCTGGCACGGCCGGACACCGTCATCGACGGCGTCTCGGTCTATGAAGCGCGTCTGGCGATGGGCGAACTGCTGGCCGAGAAGGTCAAGGCGAATATTCCGGTCGACGAGATCGATGTGGTGATTCCTATCCCGGATTCGAGTCGACCGTCGGCCATGCAACTGGCGCAGACGCTGGGCATCCCGTTCCGTGAAGGATTCGTCAAGAACCGCTATGTCGGCCGGACGTTCATCATGCCCGGCCAGTCGATGCGCCGGAAGTCGGTGCGCCAGAAGCTCAATACCTGCGGTCAGGAATTCAAGGGCAAGCGGGTGTTGCTGGTCGACGATTCCATCGTCCGTGGCACGACCAGCCGGGAAATCGTCGAGATGGCCCGTGCTGCCGGCGCAGTGAAGGTTTATTTCGCTTCGGCGGCCCCGCCTGTCCGTTTCCCTAATGTTTACGGGATCGACATGCCGACGCGCTCCGAACTGATCGCGACCGGTCGCACCGATGCGCAGATCGCGGCGGAAATCGGTGCCGATGCGCTGGTCTACCAGGACATCGAGGCGTTGAAAAAGTCGATCACCATGCTCCGCCCGGATCTCACGGTCTTCGATGCTTCCTGTTTCGACGGTTGCTATGTGACCGGTGACATCGACAACTATTACCTCGATGCCGTCGAAGGCAAGCGCGGTGGCGGCAAGGCCTCGAAGAATGATGAGGATGGCGACGGCAAGGCCTCGCAGCAACTGGTGCTGGGCCTGGCCTCCGGGCAGGATTGAGATGAGCGATACACTCAACTATCGTCCGGAAACCCTGGCCGTGCGGGCCGGGCAGGTGCGTAGCCCGTTTGGCGAACATGCCGAGGCCCTCTACCTGACTTCCAGTTTCGTCTTCGCGAGCGCCGAGCAGGCAGCACGTCGTTTCTCCGGCGAGGAAGAAGGGAACGTCTACGCCCGTTTTTCCAACCCGACGGTGACGATGTTCGAGGAACGTCTGGCGGCGCTTGAAGGCGCCGAGGACTGCGTGGCAACCGCCAGCGGCATGGCGGCGATCATGGCAGCGGTGCTGGCGCACCTCAAGCAGGGGGATCATGTCGTGGCGTCGAGTGGTCTCTTTGGCGCCACGGTCAATCTGTTCAACCAGATCCTGGCGCGCACCGGCATCACCACGACTTTCGTTTCCCAGACCGATCCGGCCGAGTGGGAAGCAGCGATTCGTCCGGAAACCAAACTGTTCTTCCTCGAGACGCCGTCCAATCCGCTGACCGAAATCGCCGATATCCCGGCGTTGACCGCGATTGCCAAGGCACGCGGCATCCTGGTTGCGGTCGACAACTGTTTCTGCACGCCAATCCTGCAGCGTCCGCTCGAACTGGGTGCCGATCTGGTCATCCATTCGGCGACCAAGTTCATCGACGGCCAGGGGCGTGTCCTGGGTGGCGCAGTCTGTGGCGCAAAGAAGCTGACCGAGGAGGTCTTCAAGTTCCTGCGTACCGCCGGACCGACCATGTCGGCCTTCAATGCCTGGGTGCTGCTCAAGGGGCTGGAAACGCTGAAATTGCGGGTCGAGGCGCAGTCGGCCAATGCTGCCCGACTGGCTGCCTGGCTCGAAGCACACCCGAAGGTGGCGCGCGTTTTTTATCCTGGCCTGCCGTCGCATCCGCAATACGAACTGGCGAAAAGCCAGCAGAAGGGTGGCGGTGCCATTGTCGCCTTCGAAGTCAAGGGAGAGCGTCCGCAGGCGTGGACCGTGGTCGATCACTGTCGACTGCTGTCGATTACCGCCAACCTTGGCGATACCAAGACCACCATCACCCATCCGGCGTCGACGACGCATGGCCGGATTTCCCCGGAAGCCCGTGCGGCGGCCGGGATCAGCGAAGGCTTGTTGCGGATCGCCGTCGGCCTCGAAGCCGTCGAGGATCTGCAGGCCGATCTTGAACGCGGTCTGGCCCTGATCTGATCGGCCGTTCATCTTAACGGGAGCGGTCACGGCCGCCTTCCCCTGGAGTTTTCATGCAATTCACCGAGCTCGGCTTGCACGCCGACATCCTGCGCGCCATCAACGAGCAGGGCTATACGACCCCGACCCCGATCCAGCAGCAGGCCATTCCCGCCGTCATGACCGGCAAGGACCTGATGGCAACGGCGCAGACCGGCACCGGCAAGACGGCCGGTTTCACGCTGCCCATCCTCAATTACCTGTCGAATGCGGCGAACGATCGGCTGACCCGGGTCGCCAAGGCGCCGCGCGTGCTGGTGCTGGTGCCGACGCGCGAACTGGCCATCCAGGTCGAGGAAAGCGTGCGCACTTATGGCAAGTATCTGCCGGTGGTGTCGCATGCCATGTTCGGTGGCGTTGGCATCAATCCGCAGATCGCCGCCGTGCGCAAGGGGGTCGATATCCTCGTTGCAACACCGGGGCGGCTGCTCGATCACGTCCAGCAGCGTACGGTCGACCTCTCGGCGATCGAGATTTTCGTGCTCGACGAAGCCGATCGCATGCTCGACATGGGCTTCATCCGTGACATCCGCAAGGTGATCGCCTTGTTGCCGACGAAGCGGCAGAACCTGATGTTCTCGGCCACCTTCTCGCCGGAAATCCGCGAACTGGCCGCTGGCCTCCTGCATCATCCGGTGTCGGTCGATGTCGCACCGCGCAACACCGCAGCGGAAAGCGTCACCCAGAAGATCATCGAGGTCGATCGCGAGAAGAAGCGCGATCTCCTGCTGCATCTCTTCCAGACGCGCGGCTGGCATCAGGTACTGATCTTCGCCCGGACCAAATATGGTGCCGATGCGCTGGCCCGTCGCCTCGACAAGGAGGGCATCGCCTGTGCCGCGCTGCATGGCGACAAGTCGCAGGGGGCGCGGACGCGGGCCCTGACCGATTTCAAATCGGGCAAGCTGGTGGCACTGGTGGCGACCGACATCGCGGCCCGTGGCATCGACATCGACGCCTTGCCCTACGTGATCAATTACGAGTTGCCCAATGTTGCTGAAGACTACGTCCATCGAATCGGTCGGACCGGCCGTGCCGGCATGGAAGGCGAGGCGATTTCGCTGGTCTGTCATGACGAACGCTCGCAATTGAAGGACATCGAGAAGCTGATCCGCCGTTCGCTCGAGCGGGTGCTCATCGAAGGCTTCGAGATTTCGGCCCAGGCCAGTCCGCGGGCCGAATTGCCACCACGCGGCAATCGCAATCCCGGCCAGAAACCGCGCCAGGGCAAGCCAGGCGAAGCCAAGAAATCCGGCCAGAAAGACGGTCGACCGTCACAGCATCGCAGCGGCAGCCGCCACCGCTGATTTTCTCGAGCCGGTTTCCGGCTTGCCATCTCCCCCGGGCAGGCAGAGAATCGCCGCAAGGGGGAGATCATGAATCGAATACCGGTCGGGCGTGTGCCGCTGATGCCGGCCATGGAGTAAGGGGTGGATACCCTGTTTCTTCTGGCGCTGCTGACCGTGGTCATCGTTTTGCTGTTCGATTACACCAACGGCTTCCACGATGCGGCCAATATCGTGGCCACGGTCATCGCCTCGCGCGCGATGACGCCGGTGCAGGCCGTCATCGTCGTCGGCGTCTTCGAGTTTCTCGGTCCCTTGCTCGGCGGCACGGCGGTGGCGAATACCATCGGCGGCTTCGTTCATCTCGACGGTGTGGCGCCTGTGCTGTCGCTTTCCATCCTGCTTTGCGGATTGATCGGGGCGATCACCTGGAATCTCGGGACGTGGTATTTCGGGATCCCCTCGTCGTCTTCGCATGCCCTGGTCGGTGGCCTGGCCGGGGCGGTGGTGGTGTCGGTAGGGAGCGAGCATGTCGCCTGGGGCGTCAGCGAACTGGGGCAGGGGCATCTGACCGGCATCATGAAAGTGTTGGCAGCCCTGCTGCTGTCGCCGATCATCGGTTTCTGGGTTGGCTACCTGATTCATCGCTGCCTCAACGCCTTCCTGATGGCAGCCAATCCGGCGGCCAATTCACGCCTGCGGGCCGCCCAGTTCCTGACCGCTGCAGGGTTGGCGTTCTCGCACGGTGCCAACGATGCCCAGAAGAGCATGGGCATCCTGACGCTGGTCCTGCTGCTCGGTGGTTTCATTCCCCGCTTCGAAGTCCCGTTCTGGGTGATCGTGGCTTGTGCCAGTGCTATTACGCTGGGGGTTCTGTCCGGTGGCTGGCGTATTGTCCGGACGCTCGGCTTTGCCATCTACCGCGTGCGGCCGATTCATGCCCTTGGTTCGCAACTGACTTCGGCGGCGGTGATTCTTGGCGCTTCCATGGGCGGGGCACCGGTGTCGACGACGCATGTGGTCGCGACCTCGATCATGGGCATCGGCGCCTCGGAGCGGCCGCGTGCCGTGCGCTGGTCGAAGGCCCGGGAGATCGCCATGACCTGGCTGATCACCATCCCGGGCTCGGCGATCGTCGCCATTCAGGTCTATGCTCTGGTCAATCTCTATCTCGGAGGCAAAGCATGAGCGATTCGCCAACGCCGTCGATTTTCCGCCGCCTGTTCGATCGGGTCTTTCCCAAGATGCCGGATTTTTTCCGACTCCTGACCGAGCAATGCAGCCATGTCGCCCACACCACCGGCCTGCTCGTCGAGTTCATGGAAAGCAATGAACCGGCGGTGGGCGAGATGATTCGCCAGGACGAGCATGAAGCGGATCGCATCAAGATCCGCAACCTCCACACGCTGAACGAGGCTTTTTCGACACCGATCGATCGCGAGGACATCTACCGCGCCATCATCGACCTCGACGAAGTGGTGAATTACTGCAAGAGCACGGTGAGCGAGATGGACGTCCTCGAGCTGGCACCGGACAAGCATTGCCTCG
>JACCDQ012036681.1_pt1 | contig 12840 bp, 11 predicted proteins | sample 7446031 | NCBI WGS metagenome assembly JACCDQ01 (sample SAMN15323442, study PRJNA562643) | freshwater metagenome | isolation source: river surface water | place: USA:Blue River Watershed | collected 2017-08-17 | reverse complement strand
GTGGTTGGGCAAAGGCTTTCGTTGGTTCGAGCGGCATTTTCAGGGCTTGTTGCAAGCCATTGAGGCCGACGAATTATGGGAAAAAACCGCCTTAAAACAGTGGTGGAATATAGATGCTGCTACTTGGGCAGAAACAACGGCCTTGCTCAATACCATGCAATCAGCATTGGCAACACTTACGCCACTTGTGCCTATCATTCAACAATACCTATCGGGCGAGCAATTGCAAGCGTTAACGACCCTCAAAACGACACAGCTCAATAGCATTTTTGCATATATAGAACGCCATTTCGATGCCCTGTGCGAGTGCGATACCCTTGTAGGAACTTATACCAATGCCGAACGCCAACTATGGGCATTATTGGCAGAGTTGCCTAATAGTACGCAACGCAACGAAGGGTTGGTGAATAGTATGAAATTAGCTTGGTTGGGGCAAATAGAACAGCAACATCCTATTTTGCGAGGAGCAAGTTCCTTGAAATTGAGCCAGTTAGAAAGCGATTTACAAGAAGCCATTAAGCAAAAACAAGCCCTGAGCCAAGCTATTTTGCAAATGAAATTGCGAGAACAAACCTACCGTTATCTCGAAACAAACCGTTTGCATCATGTGGTTACGTATCGAGAATTGAAACATCAAGTGACCAAAAAACGAAAAATATGGTCGGTACGTAAACTGATGGCAGAGCTTTCAGCAGAGGTTTTTAATCTTATTCCGTGTTGGTTGGCTTCGCCCGAAACGGTTTCAGCCATTTTTCCTCTAAGCACCCAAAGCCTAGCGGTAGCCGATAAAAGTTACCAAGATGCCCAAGCCGTGCATTTCGACTTAATTATTTTCGACGAGGCATCGCAGTGCTTTGCCGAACAAGGCTTTCCTTCGGTTTTTAGGGCTAAACAAATGGTGATTGCAGGTGATGCCCAACAACTACCTCCTTCTGATTTGTACAGGGTTCGTTTAGATGACGATACCATAGCACATCCAGCCTTGGAAGTAGAATCATTTTTGGACTTAGGTTGCCAGTTTTTACCACAATACCAATTGCAAGGACATTACAGAAGCCGCTCGCTTGATTTAATTGATTTTTCTAACCAACATTTTTATCAAAATAGTTTAAGTATGATTCCGGCGTGGTCAGACATCAATCATGCCGAGCCAGCCATTCAGTACATCAAAACAGAAGGCATCTGGCAGCACAATTGTAATGCCATTGAAGCCGAAAAAGTAGTAGCGTTGGTAGCAAAACTACAAAAAGAACAGCCTGAGAAATCTATTGGAATTGTCACATTCAACTACAAACAACAGCAATTAATTTGGGATTTGTTAGAAACGCAAGGGTATCTACAGACCTACGCAACAGAACCGTTATTTGTCAAAAATATCGAAAATGTACAGGGCGATGAGCGTGACATTATCATTTTTTCGATTGCTTACGCACCCGACCAAGACGGAAAATTTACGATGAATTTTGGTGCTTTGAATAATGCCAAAGGCGAAAACCGCCTCAATGTGGCTATTACCCGAAGCCGAGAGAAAATTTGGATTATAACAAGTATCATGCCTCAGCAGTTAAGAGTAGATGATAGCCAGCATGATGGACCTAAAGTTTTGAAAAAATATTTGGAATACGCCAAAAAAGTATCCGACCGATTGTATCGGCCTACCGTCAAGCAATCAAAGCATTATTGGGCTAGTTGGCTGTTAAAAGAACAATTGAAACAACACTCGCACCATTACGTGAACGAATTACCCTTTGCTGATTTAGCACTCAAAAAACATAATGTTTATGAAAGCCTCGTCCTGACCGACGACGACCATTTTTACGATAGTCTTTCCGTCAAACAGACCTATGTGTATCATCCTTTGGCATTGCAACAAAAAGGTTGGACTTACGAGCGGCTTTACAGTAGGCAGTTTTGGAAAAATCAGGAAAAAAAATAAACCACTGATTTTCAGAAAGATAAACACAAAAAACATCATCCCATTTGACTATGAAAAACGTACTGATTCTTTTACGCATTCCTTTTTCGTTGTTTTTGATGCCCGTATATTGGTTTGCACTGAGTCAAGCCCCAACATTCGATTGGCGGTTAGCACTGGGCATTTTTGTATTGCTCCACGGGTTGATTTACCCTGCTTCTAATGCCTACAACAGCTATTACGACAAAGACGAATCGCCCATTGGCGGTTTAGAGAATCCACCACCAGTGAGCAAAGCCCTATATTATACAGCTTGGGGCTTAGACCTCTTGGCTGTAATTTTGGCGTATTGGTGGAGCGGCTGGCTATTGGCTGTAGCATTGTGGGTTTATAGCACCGTTTCAAAAGCCTATTCAAACGATAAAATTCGGTTAAAAAAATACCCGATACTTAGTTGGTTGGTTGTAGGCATATTTCAAGGCGGTTTCGTTTATCTCAGCATTATGCAGGCACTCGGAAACCTTTCGTTGACAGCTTTGGGGCAACCACAATATTTATTTCCAGCGTTGTTGAGTACGCTCAATTTATTGGGTTTTTATCCGATGACTCAAATTTATCAACACGCAGAAGATGCCCAAAGAGGCGATTTAACTATGAGTCGTTTGTTAGGCATTAGAGGGACGTTTGTATTTACCGCCCTTGTATTTGCCTTGGTAAGCGGCGGTTTTTATCTTTTTTTTCAAAAAAATACCCTTTGGGGATTTCCCACTTTTATGGTTTATCTCGTTTTTTTGAGTCCTGTGCTACTTTTTTTTCATGTATGGTTGATAAAAGTATGGAAAAATCCTGCCGAAGCCAACTTCAAAAACACCATGCGATTGAACATGGCAGGTTCTATTTGCTTGAATTTGTTTTTTATGGCTATTTTTTTTGAAAAAATTTTATGATTTAATAGTTTATTAATGTTTTTGAAAATCAAAGATTTATAGAAAAGTTATATTTTTTAATAAAAAAAGTTTCAATTTTTTTTACCAAAACACTTGCACAATAAAGTTCAAACGCCTAATTTTGCATCACAATTCAACGGAAACGTTAAGCGAAAGTAGCTCAGCTGGTAGAGCGCAACCTTGCCAAGGTTGAGGTCGCGGGTTCGAACCCCGTCTTTCGCTCCACTTGAAAGCACCTACAGGTGCTTTTTAAGTTTTAGCAGAGGAGGTAATCCAAAGCAAGCCAGGGTGGTGGAACTGGTAGACACGCAGGACTTAAAATCCTGTGAGCCGCAACGCTCGTACGGGTTCGATTCCCGTCCCCGGTACATCCAAGGCAATTTAAAGCCAAATAAAAAGAGTGCAAATAGCTAATTATCAGCCATTTGCACTCTTTTTTGCTTTGATGTTTTTTCTACAAAAGTGTAGAAAAAAATCTAGCTGTCCCCAAATCGTCCCCAAAAAAACGCCTCCACGGGCGACACCCGAAGCCTTAAAACGATAATAGGAAAATACTTGCGTACCTTCCTATTACCTCCGAGTAGTGGAGCAGAACCCCTCTGCACTACAAAGTTAATGGGTTGTTTGTGAAATAACGTACTATTCTTGCCAAAAATGGCTAGAAAGCATCTCAATTAAGCCAATTCTTTGTGACATTTTTATGATACCCCGTATGAAAAGGCAACTAAACATACCGAGTATGCCTAGCTTGCCTTTTGTGGAGAATTATTGTTTTTCAATCAATTCTACTTCGATAATACTCAAACTTCCTTTCGCATCGCTACGAGCAATGCCGTCGTCAAGTTTTTTTCCGCCCATTTCTACGCCAATTTGCGTATCATCCTTAGCAGCACCTTCGTTCATGAGCTGAATCGTAACGACTTTACCCTTGACTGGCTTGCACACAGCTTTGAAATACCCTAAAGTTTTTTCTGTATTCCCTTCAAAAACAACTTGGTTATCAACCAAAATGCGTAAAGGATAAACCTTCGTTCTGAAATTATTCAGTTTAAGATTGACTTCATCTAGCGTAGCAGGCTCTTTGAGCGTATAAGCTACCCAAGCCGACGATACTTTTCCATCATTTACCCAATCGCTTAGTTCGTTATCGTCGATACTTGCTTCAACTTTGTCGGCATTGGCTCCGGCTGTAGCCGAGGCAATGGCTAATGTTTTGCGAGAAGGTTTGAATGAAGGCATTTGTGGAGTTTCACTTCTTCTAAAGGTAGGTTGCAAGCCATCTGCAGGTGTTTGCAGGCTAAGTCCACCTTCAACAACCACGGGTAAAGAACCGAAACTAACACTGGCACTGGCGAGTCCGTCGGCATGAGCTGTGAGGGTAATTTTTCCTGCTTGGGTTGTCGAGCGTAACAGCACTCGGTTTACCCCACAAGCAACTGGAAGACTTTTGGCCAAAATATAATTATCGGGGCCTTGTGCCAAACCGCCACGCCATTCGGCTTCGCCAGTTAGGGTAAAATGAATCATGTTGAAAGCCGTTGGACAACGATTGCCTTCTTTGTCCACCACTTCTACTTCGGCTAAAACGACATCTGCACCATCAGCATGGAATCCCGTAGGATTCATCAAAGTTTTCAGCCGAAGAGCCGCAGGCGTTCCTGCCGTTTTGATTGCATCTTGTGCCAATACGTTTCCTTGGGCATCATACGTAATGGCTTTGATAGTGCCAGCTTGCCAAGCGATGTTTTTGAATGTAAATAAAAAATCGTGGCTTCGTTGGCCAAATCCCTGTGATTTGCCGTTGATAAAAAGTTCTGTTTTTTCACCAGAAGCCACCACGTAGATGTTTTTGACCGTACCAGTTTGGTAATTCCAATGCCCAATGATATGCGTGCGGTATTTTTCGATGTCAACCCAGCCATCCCAAATGACTTGATGAGCATAAAAGCCATCTTTGGCAACCCGCAAGGCATCAACTTCGCCACTTCTACGGAAGTTTTCAGCTCCTCTAAAATGGGTATTTGAATCCGAAAAAATAATATTTACCCCTCCCGAACTTACCCGTTTACCAGTACCGGGTCTTTCACGCCAGTAGTCATACCAACGCATTACATCTTCGATGGCGTGGGTATCTTGGTTGCGGTTGTATTCTTTGGCAGAAGCATTTTTATAAAGTGGTCCATCGCCATCTTTATGAAAAGGAGGACTAAATTCGTCCCAATAATTGCGTAATCCTTCATCTCTCGAATACTCCATCGACCACATCGGGATATGTGCACTTTTGTTGATATAAAGCATTTCGCCACCGTATTCGGCGATTTTACTATCAAGCATTTCCCTCGACCCAATGGCTCGTCCGCCCCAAGGGTCGTATTGGTCTTTGAGGGCTTTCATTTCGGCAATATGTGGTTCGGAAATAGACTCGTTGCCACTTTCGTAGAAAAAAATACTAGGAGCATTGCGGTTATAAATGATGGCATCACGCATGACCTGTGTGCGTTGTGTCCATCTTGTGCCTTCAACGTCGTGTTCGGCATCGCCCGCAGGCATGGCTTGGATAAGCCCAACACGGTCGCACGATTCGATGTCCTGCTTCCAAGGCGTAATGTGCATCCAACGCACCAAATTGGCATTGCTTTCTACCATCAACCCATTGCTGTAATCGCTCAACCAAGGCGGCACCGACAAGCCCAAGGCGGGCCATTCGTTGCTCGTTCTTTGGGCGTAGCCTTTCATCATTAGCACACGGTCGTTGAGGTAAACCACACCGTCTTGGTATGCAACTTTCCGAAAACCTGTTTTGGTTGCTAGTTCATCTATTACTTTATTTGCCATTTTGAGGCGAGTCGTAACGGTATAAAGATAGCCATAACCCCAACTCCAAAAGTGTAGATTGTTGACAGGTGCTTCGGCCTTGATGATTTGGGTCGAACCCGTTTTGACGGTCGTTGTATTGCTGGTGAAGATTTTGATGATTTTACCTGCAAGGTCTTTTATCTCTACTTCGAGCAAAATATTGCGATTGTCTGGATATTCATTTTTTACTTCGGCTTCTACAGCAATCGTTGCCTTTTTACCTTTAATATCAAAGTTTTTAGCATAAATATAAGTGCCCGAAGTTTGTAAAAAAGAATACAAAGGCAAGGTCTGGTAAAGCTTGTCGGTAAGATGTAGCCAAACATTTTTCGACAGTCCGCCATAATTTGCATTAAAGTTTTTATCACTCCACTGGTAGCGAGAATTGGTGGCTTTTTCTCGGTAATCCCAAGCATTATTGGTGCGTACCGCAATCACATTTTCGCCATCGTATTTCAAAAAGCTGCTAATGTCAAAGCCAAATGCCATGATACCATTTTCATGAAGCCCCACCCATTGCCCATTTACATATACCTCGCCAGCCTGTCGAACCCCCTCAAATTCGATAAATACCTTTTTCCCTTGTGCATTTTTGGGTAAAAAGAAATGCTTTCGGTACCAAGCGATGCCTGTGGGATGTTGGTCGATGGCGACTTTAAAAGCGGCATCTTCGTTCCAAGCGTGTGGGAGCGTAACGGCTTTCCATTGGCTATCGTCGAACTTCGGCGATTCTGCACCTAGCGTATCGCCCACGAAAAGTTTCCAAGCAGGATTGAAATTAAATTTTGTTCTTGCTCCAAGTGTTTGTGCTTGCACAGCATAACCCCAAACAAAGCTCCAAAGCATAGCTGCAAAGAAGCAACGGTTGAATAAATTTGTTTTTTTCATAGATTTAGTTGAATGTTATAAACCCCAAGTTCCAACGATTTGTATGGAAAGGCGTAAGTAAACTAACACTTACAAATGAAGAAAGACGAGTCCTTTTTAATTCTACTTTCTAACAGGACGTAGCAGGACAGTCAAACCCCAGTGCAAGAAATACACCTAAAAAGCCAACAAAAGCAAGCGAATCGAGCAGTAAGGTGTTAATTCTTACGAAATAAATCATTTTTTTTGCCTAACTGTTTGTATATTAATAAGAAAGCCGTAATTTTGCAGTCCGTTTCGGTAGCAGCTTATCGAAAGGCTTGTAAAAAGTCTAGCAAAAAGCTGTAAATCAGAAAGTTCAGTTACAAATTTTCTTTATCGAAACCCCGACTTCAATCAGGTAGGGAACGCTTCCACCCCAACTGGCAGAGAGAGGTCACGCTATGACGACGATTCGTCGATTCAATACCAAACTTTAAAGACATTACAAAGAAATGGCAAAAGAAATAGCTGGCTACGTTAAGTTGCAGTGCAAAGGTGGTGCGGCAAACCCTTCACCGCCAATTGGTCCTGCATTGGGTTCTAAGGGTTTGAATATCATGGAGTTCTGTAAGCAATTCAATGCCAGAACACAAGATAAAGCAGGTATGATTTTACCTGTATTGATTACTTACTACAAAGACAAGTCGTTTGAGTTCGTAGTAAAAACTCCTCCTGCTCCAATCTTGTTGTTGGAAGCTGCTAAAGTAAAATTGGGTTCTGCTCAGCCAAACTTGAAAAAAGTACGTTCTGTAACTTGGGATCCAGTACGTACTATTGCTGAGACTAAAATGCCAGACTTAAACTGCTTCACAATTGAATCGGCGATGAGCATGGTAGCTGGTACAGCTCGTTCAATGGGTATCACAGTAACAGGAGAAAAACCTTTCTAATTTGAAAATTTGATTATTTGGAAATTTGAAGATTGGTTTTTCCAACTTCGTTTCAAAAGTCATACTGTTTTCAAATTAGCACATTTTCAAATTTTCAAATTGAAAAGAATAATGGCTAAGTTAACAAAGAAACAAAAAGAGGCTCTCTCAAAATACGACAAGTCGCAAGCGTACTCGCTTACGAAGGCGGCTGAGATTTTGAAAGAGATTTCATATACGAAATTCGATGCTTCTGTTGACATCGACGTTCGTTTGGGTGTTGACCCACGTAAAGCAGACCAAATGGTTCGTGGTGTGGTGGCACTTCCTCATGGAACTGGTAAAGAAGTACGAGTATTGGTACTTTGTACACCAGACAAAGAAGAAGATGCTAAAGCAGCAGGTGCCGATTTCGTAGGCTTGGACGAATACATCCAAAAAATCGAAAAAGGTTGGACAGACGTAGATGTAATCATCACTATGCCAACTGTAATGGCTAAAATCGGTCGTTTAGGTCGTATTTTGGGTCCTCGTGGCTTGATGCCAAACCCTAAGTCAGGTACTGTGACTTTGGAAGTTGGTCAGGCTGTAAAAGAAGTGAAAGCTGGTAAAATCGACTTTAAAGTTGACAAAACTGGTATCATCCACACTTCTATCGGTAAGGTTTCTTTCGACCCTACCAAATTAGCTGAAAACGCACAAGAATTAATCAACACATTGTTGAAATTGAAGCCTTCTTCAGCAAAAGGAACTTATGTGAAGTCAATCAACTTGTCTTCTACAATGTCTCCAGGTGTTCAAATTGATAAAGCAACAGTTAACGGTTTGTAATCATGACAAGAGAAGAAAAAGCAGCCATTATTGGTGAGTTGAGCGAAAAGTTCGCTGCTACTCCATACTTCTACATCACTGATACCGGAGGGTTGACCGTTGCAGAAGTAAACGCATTCAGAAGACTTTGTTTCCAACGTGGTTTAGAATACCGTGTGATCAAAAATACGTTGATTGCTAAAGCACTTGAAACAACAGGTGTTGACTACAGTTCTTTCAAAGGAACAGTATTGAAAGGTTTGTCGGGTGTGATTTTCTCTCCAGAGAATCCTAAATCTCCTGCCAAACTTATCAAAGACTTCAAAAAAGAAGCTGGTAAAGATAAAATCCGTTTCAAAGGTGCTTCTATCGAAGGTGGTTTATTCATCGGAGAAGATCAATTAGTAGCCCTTGAAAATGTGAAGTCTAAACAAGAGATGATTGGCGACATCGTTGGATTGTTGCAATCACCTGCGAAAAACGTTGTTTCTGCTCTTCAAAGTGGTGGAAGCAAATTGGCAGGTATCTTGAAAACTTTATCAGAGAAAGAAGGATAATTTTAGCCCAAGGCTTCCAAGTACAATAACGCATATAATAATCAAAATCGTAAACAATTAAAATCTCTTAATAAAATGGCAGATTTAAAAGCATTCGCTGAACAATTAGTAAATTTAACAGTTAAAGAAGTTAACGAATTAGCCGCTATCTTGAAAGATGAGTATGGTATCGAGCCTGCTGCTGCTGCTCCAGTTGTTGTTGCTGGTGGTGGTGCTGGTGAAGCTGCTGAAGCTCCTGTTGAAAAAACTGCTTTTGACGTAGTATTGAAAGCTGCTGGTCCTAACAAATTGGCCGTAGTTAAATTGGTTAAAGACTTAACTGGTCTTGGCTTGAAAGAAGCGAAAGAAGTAGTTGACAGCGCTCCAAAAGCTATCAAAGAAGGTGTTTCTAAAGAAGAAGCTGAAGGCTTGAAAAAATCTTTAGAAGAAGCTGGTGCTGAAGTTGAAGTTAAATAATTAACACAATATACAGTCCTTTTCAAAAGAGTCGTAGCACCGCTACGGCTCTTTTGTTTTTAGGAGGAAATGGATTTATGCAGCATTGCCACGACGTTACGCATTATACTTCAAAACTAATTCATTGATTGCCTTTAAAATTTTCTCATAATCGCCATTGGGATAGATGATATTGAAGGCTTTCAACATATCTATTAATCTTCTATCATTTTCGATAGCTATTATTTTGGGGTCTTTAACATGCCATGAGTGGCGGAGTTTTATTGCTACAGCTTGCAGGAAGGAAACATCTAAAATACTCATGGTATGAATGATATTTCTAAGTGTCGGAACCATAAAATCAAGTTTAAGCAGTTAAATACCGTTTACTAAATTTTATGGTAGAAAGCTTGGGATGTAGGGAGATGTTTGGTTTTAATTTGATATTTTAGGGGAATGAAAACCAACGCTAGGCAATATACAAAGAACTTTAATTCTTATACACTTTAGAGTTAACACAATTCTAAACTACAACAATGAATAAAACAAATAAGGACATACGAGACCAATTTAATCTTTTTCAGGAACTCATTTCGGCTGACAAGATTATACAGACACCAACAATTCTACTAAAACCTAAACAAAGTAATGCGAGGTGGTTAACAGGACAGAGTTCTGTAGTACATAAAACAATTAACGATAACATTTCATTTGCTGTAGAAAAGAGCAAAAGAGACTCAAAATATGGGTTAAAACTTCGTTGCCCTTCATTGACAGGCGAACCCTTTTTCCGTTTTGACTCTGATGGTCCTGCTCATAGAAATAACTATCCGAATATTCCGTTAGAAGAACAATTAGTAACAACTCCACATTTTAATTCTTACAAGGAAGATGGTAAACCTATTGCTTATAAAAATGACGCATTGAAAATTACTAAGAATGCAGAAATAATAGCCAAAGACATAAATTTTGGAGTTTCATTATTTTGTATGGAAAGCAAATCTATGCTCTCAAATGGTCATTTTCCTAATGTTATTGAGCAAGTCCCAGAAATTATATTTACTGATTTCCAAAATATTAATTTTGACAGCATTTCGTTTGAATAACAATGAATAATCAAGTAATCATAGAAAAAATAAAATCTGCATTTTGCAATCTAACAAACTTTAAGGTTAGACAAAATGCACTTGAGGTTATTACCGCATATTCAACTGTAAATAGCAAATTTGTTTCCGTATTTATAACTCTTACTAATAATAAAATTGTTGTAACAGATAGCGGTTGGATAGACCAAAACTATTACGAAACTCCATTTTATGATGACTCTGAATTAATTATAAATAGAGTTACAACTTCATTTCAAAGTTCATTCAATGTAAAAACAACTTTTGACAAAGAAGGCGTAAAATTTTACTATAAAACTTGTGACACTGTAGAGCAAATTCCAAGTGTAGTTTTTGACCTTGCTAACTTTATTGTTGGTGTGGTAAATGCTTTTTGTATCCAATACAAGGATGAAAAAGAAGAAAAGGAAAGAGAAACTTTTAAAAGAGATGCAAATGACTATTTAAAAGCGAATTACTTTGATAAAGTTAAATTACGTGCATCACTTGATGACTTTCAAAGTATAAAGTTTAATGCAATAATTTTTAAAAGCTCGAAACTTTATTTACTAACTTATGTTACGGGCTCAACCCAGACTTACTTTGAAAATGATTTGAGAAAATCAATTGTTAACTTTGAACTAGCGGCAAAATCAAAATATACTGACCAAATTAAGGAACGAATTACTATTGTCAATGACAAATCTGATGGCTATTTACCAGATAAATCCGCCTCCATATTTGAACTTTTAAGAGAAAAAACGAGTAGAGAACCTGTAAAGTGGACAGAAAAGGAACAAATACTCGAATTAGTATAAAAACAATATCTTGCCATTGCCCGTGCCACCACGGGCATTTTATTTTAAAAACCAAACTAATCTTGACGATGCCGCAAGTCAAAGCACACAACGAATTAGACAAAGCGGTAGATTTGGCACATCGCCCGCAAGCCTTTACAAGCGAAGCCAACAGAATGGTATTTTTGTTTGAATTATACGAAAAATATACCGCAAACCTTTTTACGGTAGAGCAAGGTAAGAAATCAAGAAAGGTGAAATAAATGCTTGTACAAGGTTGGTCTCCCGACCAACCTTGGATAAAAATATATAGCAATGATGTCAGATAGAGATGAACTTGTAAGTATTGCCCTGAATTGGGAGAAAAAATATGGTGTAATGCCTGCTATTACATCTACTATATCAGAGTATGATGCTGTTCGTTTGATTGGAGTAGATGAAAAAGAAATTAGCTCAATTTTGAATATGCCCAATAAAACAGCAGTTACAAAGGGCTTTGATTTTAAATATAATGGAATTAGATACCAAGTTAAAGCAAATCGCCCAAGTGGTAAAAAAGGAAGTACGGTTTCTAAAGTGGCAAATGCAAGTAATTTAGAATGGGATTTTTTAATCTGGATTTTGTACAACACAACATCTGAAATAGAAGAAGCCTGGATTTGGGATGTAAACCAATATGCAATTAGATTTCCAGACAAAAAACAACGAATACATCCTAACGATATTAGAGAGGGAAGAAAACTGTGTTAATTACATTTGTGTATCATGCCATGAGTTCCACGTTCAGCATCGTTTACTCTTGTTCGCTACGCAGTGCTGCTATTTCTTCAAGCGTTAAGGCGGTTAGTTCTGCAATAGTTTCGTTATCAAATCCCTTCTTTATTGCTTTTTTTGCCATTTCTATTTGCTTTTTTTGTGCACCTTGTTGCTCACCCTTTTTCTCTGCTTGGTCGAGTTTTGCCCTTTCGTCTTCTTCACGCATAAAAGCATAATCATACGCCTCTAGCTCTTCGGCTGTCCATGTATGTTTGTTTGCCTCTTGGTAAGCACTTTTAAGACCTTCGTCATCTATATTATCAGGGACAACATCAAGATTTTCAGCGTTTTTAATGAAGTAAATCCACTTTTCTGTCAATGTTTCTAACTCGTGTAATGCTTTGTTGAATTTGGGAAGTTCAATAAAATTGAACTCAACATCTTTCAATAAGTGTTCATGCGTTTCTACATCACGTATTTGATGGCGACTGATACACTCAGCATTAATGGAAAAACGATAATCTAAAATACCAATGAAAATCACAGGCTTTAATTGTCTGTAAAAATCGCCTCGCTTTATTTGTTCGCTGTATGATTTTGAAAAATAGTACAACACCCTTTTCGCAAAACCATCTAATTCGCCCACTTGCATTTCTACGATGTAATGTCTGCCTGCTTGGTCGGTAGCTTTCACATCAATGATACTTACCTTGCCTCCTCGCAATTTAGGAAGTTGATAAGGATTCATTATTTCGACTCCTACTATTTTTTGCTTGCCTTTGAAAGCCAAAACCGCATTGAGAAAAGAAATAAGTGTTTCTTTTCTGTTCTCATTACCAAAGATTTTGCGAAAGGCTATATCGTTTTTTACATCTGCAAATTCCAT
>JACCDQ010427407.1_pt1 | contig 12841 bp, 10 predicted proteins | sample 7446031 | NCBI WGS metagenome assembly JACCDQ01 (sample SAMN15323442, study PRJNA562643) | freshwater metagenome | isolation source: river surface water | place: USA:Blue River Watershed | collected 2017-08-17 | reverse complement strand
GCGAACCATCGCCTTGCACCACAGCCACCCGGCGCCCGTCTTGCAACACCAAAATCATTTCTACGGCGTTTTCATTGGTGCTGGCTTTTTCAATGGCGTTGCCCATCACACCGCCCAGCACGGTCCCCAGAATACCGACCACTGCCCCCTCGCGCCGGTTCCCCACCGACGACCCGGCGATACCGCCGATCACGGCACCGGTGGCACCGCCCACGCCGGACTGGCTGCCTTCAATCGTTACCTGACGTATCGATTCAATGGTGGCACGCTGCACTGGCAACGAACGCTGCGCCTGCTGGCGCGACACCACATCGGGATTGGACGTGGCACAACCCGACAACACCACCACAGCGACCACGCCGGCCCACACAAGGTATTTACGATTCAAACGGTTCACAGAACAACCCCTTTTTCGAGAACTTCCCGAACATGAACACACCATAGCAGACGGCACCGATCAACGGCGTCGCACTCGTTTGATACCCGGCACGTCGCCGACTGCAGACATGACCTTGGCGACCCGCAGCGCATCGGCAACTTCTACCGTAAAAGTCATCCAGGCCACGCCTTTGACCGACTGGGTTTGCACCCCGATGACGTTGATTTTCTCGCGTGCAAACACATCGGAAATATCGCGCAACAGACCTTGCCGATCATTGGCCTCCACCGCCACATCCACCGGGTACACAGCGGCATCCGGCCCTTTGGTTTTGGGTGACATGCTCCACTGAACATCGATCACCCGGTCTGGGTGCTTTTTGTTGAGGTGTTTGAAATCCGGACAATCGGTTCGGTGAATGCTCACGCCTTTGCCCCGCGTCACAAAGCCGCGGATATCGTCAGGCGGGGCCGGTTTGCAACATTTGGCCAATTGGGTCAGCAGTGAATCCACCCCCACCACCAACACGTTGCCACTGCCCCCCCGGTTGTCCACTCGGGCCTTTTTCAGCACCACCTCGTCTGGTGTGGGAACGGCTTCGGGCGGCGTCAACCACTGTTCGATCGCCCGCAACGACAACTCGTCTTTGCCCACCGCCTCGAACAGTTCTTGCGGGGCATCAAACCCCATTCCGGCCGCCAGGTCTTCCAGACGGGTGGATGTTTTACCTTCCCGCTGCAACAGTTTTTCGATGGCTTCTCGCCCACGGGCCGCATTTTCTTCAGCGGCCATGGCGTTGAACCAGGCCCGCACCTTGCTTTTTGCACGGTGGCTGACCAGGTAAGCCAGATCGGGGTTGAGCCAGTCACGCGAGGGCCCCCCCTCTTTGGCCGAAACGATCTCCACCGTCTGCCCGCTCTGGAGCGGGGTGTTAAGGGGAACCATGGCGCCGTCGACACGGGCGCCCCGGCACCGGTGCCCCAGGTTGGTGTGAACCGTGTAGGCAAAGTCCACCGGTGTGGCCCCGCTGGGCAACTCCACAATGGCGGCCTGGGGGGTGAGCACGTAAATGCAGTCATCAAACAGGGTGTGGGCCGCACCACTCAGATCGTCCTGCCAAGCCAACAACTGGCGCAAAACGGCGATCTTGGCGTCGTAATCCGAACTGGCGGAAACCCCTGCGTAGCCTTTGGCCCCGGCTTCTTTGTAGGCCCAGTGGGCAGCCACGCCGTGCTCGGCATGTTCGTGCATCGCCTGGGTTCGGATCTGGATTTCAAACGCACGGTCCTGGTCGTCGCGCACCACGGTGTGCAACGACTGGTAGCCATTGGCCTTCGGTTTCGCAATGTAGTCGTCAAACTCCTCGGACACCGGATTGAAATGTGCGTGGACATAGGCCAACACCGCGTAGCAATCGTCTGTTTTGTCCAGCACCACACGCAAAGCGCGGATATCGAACACGCGGTCAAAGTCCAGCGACTTGCCCCGCATTTTCTTGACGATGCTGTAAATGTGTTTGGGCCGGCCCTGCACCGACGCAGCGATGCCCTGTTGCGCCAGCGCTGATTCCAGCTGGCGGCGCACCTGTTCCACATGGCTTTCCCGTTCGATGCGCTTTTCATCGAGCAAACGGGCGATGGTTTTGTAGGTATCGGGCTCCAGGAAGCGGAAGGCCAGGTCTTCCATTTCCCATTTGATCTGCCAAATGCCCAACCGGTTGGCCAGCGGAGCAAACACATGCAAGGACTCCCGAGCCAAGCCCGGTTCCGGCAAACGCTTGGTGGCGGCGTGGTGGCGCAGGGTCTGCAAGCGCGAGGCCAAACGCAACATCACCACCCGCAAATCGCGAGAAAACGCCAGCAGCATTTTGCGGATGTTTTCGGTTTGACTGGCGTCCAGCTCAGAAACGGGCCCCTTGCCACCGGCTGCGGCCGGGATTTGCGCGGCCCTTTGGCGGGCCTGGCGCTGCAGTTGCAACAACTTGGTGGTTTCGATGGCCAAGGTGGCGTAGTTGTCGCCGAAGGCTTTGGCTATCACCTCTTGGGGGCGGTGCAGGTACTGGCTGGCGTAGACCAGATAGGTGGCGGCTTGCATTTCCTGCGAGCCCCCCATCATGGCCAGGATGGCGACCATGGCATCGGCGTGGGCCAGGATGTTTTCGCCGGTATCCAGGGTTTCGTTGTCGATCAGGGGCTCGGCGAAAGCCCGGGCGCGTGCCAGCGCAAGCGCTTCGCGCTGCCCCCCCACGCTGGTGGCCGCAACGATGGGTGCGACAGGCGCACCGAGCGTCAGGGCCGCCACTTCAGCAGGTGGGGCCAGCGGCAACGCGGCTTCAAACCCGGTTTTCATGGTGCGTCCAGAAAACCCTGAACGGCCGCCACCTGGCCCGCCGCAACCAAAGTAGGTGCATGGCCCACGCCGTCAAATTGAACCGCCTGGGCTTTGGGGCCCCGCTGTTGCATGGCGATCAGGGTGGGTTCGGTCAGCAAGTCGGATTGTCGGCCCCTCAAGACCAGGGTGGGGCAAGCGATGGCATCGTACAAAGCCCACAGTTGTGCCTCGCTGGCCTGGGTGGCAGCCAATCGGGTGGCGGGGTCGGCCTGCAAGGCCATCAATGCTTTGAAAGGGGCCGCAATGTCGGGGTCGTAATGCAAGGTCCAGCCATCTTGCACCGGGCGCAACATGGGTCGGGACAGCGCCAACCACTCTTGTGGTGTGTGGGGGCCAAAGTTTTGCGAAATTTGCCACAAATAATCGGCGGCAGCCTGCTCCGATGCGAAAACGGGCTGAACACCCAGATAGGTACCGATCCGATCCAGGGCATCTACCTGCAACACCGGGCCCACATCGTTGAGCACCAGACGCCGAATGCCAATGGCCGGTTGGGCCGCCAGCACCAAGCCGATCAGCCCGCCCATGCTGGTGCCGACCCAATCGATTTGCAGGGCGGGCACTTCCGCGTCCGCTTCGGCGGGCTTGTGCCCTTGCGCAATAGTTTGGTCGTGCGCATGCACCTGCCGCAGATGGGCCAACAGCACCGCCAAGTCGGTGGCGTAGTTGGGTATCTGGTAACCCATGGGGTCTTCCAGCCAGTCGCTGTGCCCCCGCCCGGCCACATCGACACACACCACACGCGCGGTCTTGCTCAGGGCCATGGCAAGGGTGTCAAAGTCGCGGGCCTGTCGGGTCAGGCCATGCACGCACACGACCACACGCGCGGGCGATTTTTGTCCGGTCGCGTTCCAGTCCCACCAGGCCAGACGGCGGTCTGCGCTGCCCTTGCCCCGCGGGCCCGGCACCTGCAAAAAGTTCAGTGTGGGTTCTTGCATGTTGTTCTGCCTCGTTCCAAATGGCCCTGACCCATCCGGGATAATGTTCCGTGTGGGCCGCCTGCCAGGCCGCCCGTGTCCTTTGTGTGATCGTAATAGAGAAACGGAGTGCCTTTCATGTTGACAAACAAAACCGCCCTCGTTACGGGTTCCACCAGCGGCATCGGACTGGGCATTGCCAAGGCATTGGCGCAGCAAGGCGCGAACATTGTGCTCAACGGCTTTGGTGACGTAGACGGTGCCAAAGCCGAGGTGGCAGCCTTGGGGGCAAAAGTCAGCTACCACGGTGCCGACATGAGCAAGCCGACCGAAATCGAGGCCATGATCCGCCATGCCGAAGCCACCTTTGGCGCGGTGGATGTGCTGGTCAACAATGCGGGCATTCAACACGTGGCCACGGTGGAGGATTTTCCTGCGGAGCGCTGGGACGCGATCATCGCCATCAACCTGAGCAGCGCATTTCACACTTCGCGCCTGGTGCTCCCTGCCATGAAAGCCCGCAATTGGGGGCGCATCATCAACGTGGCTTCGGTACACGGTCTGGTGGCTTCGGCCCAAAAGTCAGCCTATGTGGCCGCCAAGCATGGGATCGTAGGGTTGACCAAAGTGACGGCGCTCGAAAATGCAACCACCGGCGTCACCTGCAATGCGATTTGCCCCGGTTGGGTGCTCACCCCCCTGGTTCAAAAGCAAGTGGATGCAAAGGCGCAGGCGCTGGGCATCAGCAATGAAGAGGCCACCAAACTGCTGCTGGGGGAAAAAGAACCTTCGATGCAGTTCACCACACCCGAAGAATTGGGCGAATTGGCGGTTTTTTTCTGTTCCGCTGCCGCCAACAACGTGCGCGGCGTGGCCTGGAACATGGATGGCGGCTGGGCCGCCCAGTAAGAGGTCAAACCACCCTCAATGCAGGTGCACGGTGCCACTGACCGTGACTTGCACCCATGTTTTGCCGGGCTCCACCGGCACAGGCGCATCGGCTGAGGCAGCCCGCGCCTCCATGGCCATGGGACGAGGGCTGAACACCGGCGCTTGACCACCGGCCTGCACCTGCACATCGCCCAGACGGTAGCTGGCAAAACCAAACGCCTGTGCCACCTCCTGGGCTTGGGAGCGGAACTGGGCAATCGCGCGTTGGCGCACGTCGGCTTCCAAACGCTGCCCGGCATCGCGGCTCAGCGAAAAACCCACATGGCTGACGGTCAATCCGCTCAAACGCGAGGCCAACTGGCTGATGGCGGCGGTGTCGCGCCCCTGCAGGATCAGATCGGCCTGCCCTTGCCAACCACTGATTTGTCCATCGCGCCCGTAACGCGCAACCACACTGAAGTTGCCGCTGCGAACTTCCAGCGTTCCGTCCTGGGCCTGCTGCCTGGCTTGTGACAAGGCAGGTTCCAGCACCGATTTCAGCTGCATTTGTACCGCCCGGGCATCGGGAGCTTGCACCCGATGGTTCAAGGTCATGGTCAACCAGTCCTGCACGGTTTCGACTTCGGCACTGGCACTCAAATGCACCTGGTTGTAACCAGGCGCCAATGTCGGCACCGCCGGCTGCGCGTGCACCCACCCCGCGGCAAGCACCACCCAACCGAACCCAACCGATCGGCTGACACGCCCCACAACCGCCCAAGCACCGGTGCTCGTCATCGCAAACCACCCCTAAAAATGCAACGGACACAGTGTGCCACCCCACAACCGAACTTGGTTTCCAGACAGTCGAACACATTTGCAGATGGGCGCAACATTTGTAACAACCTGTCATTTCTGGCAAGGCGGCGGTTGCCATGCGTGCCAACCCTGCCAAAATGGCCTTGTTACAAATGATCAACAGGGCTCTGCACATGACTAGCACCGGTCGCATGGACAAAATATTGGTGGTTGACGACGACGCCCGTATCCGTGACCTGCTCAAACGTTACCTGACCCAAGAGGGTTTTGACGTTTACCTGGCCGAGGACGGCCGCGCGCTGAACAAGGTGCTGCTGCGCGACACCGTGGACCTGTTGGTGCTGGATCTGATGATGCCCGGCGAGGACGGCTTGAGCATTTGTCGGCGGCTTCGCGCCAACAACGACCGCACCCCGATCATCATGCTCACAGCCAAAAGCGAGGATGTTGACCGCATTGTGGGCCTGGAAGTGGGGGCCGACGACTACCTGGGCAAACCCTTCAACCCACGCGAACTGCTGGCCCGCATCAACGCCGTGCTTCGCAGACGCCCACCGCCTGAAGTGCCCGGGGCCCCCTCGGGCGACGGCGAAATCGTGAAGTTTGGCCCATTCACTTTGGATCTCGGGTTGCGCAGCCTCAAGCGTGACGGTGAAGACCTGGCCCTGACCACCGGAGAGTTTGCCATGCTCAAAGCCCTGATTCGTCACCCCAGGCAACCCCTGTCGCGTGAAAAGCTGGCGCAAATGGCGCGCGGCCGGGACTTTGAACCCTTCGACCGCAGCCTGGACGTGCAAATTTCCCGGCTCCGTAAACTGATCGAGGCGGACCCCGCCGCTCCCCGGTACCTGCAGACGGTGTGGGGCGTGGGTTATGTGTTTGTGCCTGACGAGGCCACAGCCGGATGAAACGCGCAGCCACACCACCCTCCCCGACCGGTCGAGGGGTCAGCCTGTTCTGGCGCACCTTCATTTTGCTGACGGTGCTGCTGCTCGGTTCCATCGTAGGGTGGGTGCAGGCATTCAGAACCCTGGAATTTGAGCCCCGCGCACTGCAAAGTGCGCAGCAGTTGGCGTCACTGGTCAACCTCAGCCGGGCCGCCCTGACCCACGCCGATGCGATTGCGCGCGTGTCCCTGATACGCACCCTGGCCGACGAAGAAAACCTGCGCATCGCCACGCGGGAACCCAGCGACACCTACACACTGTATGACAACGACGATCTGGGCCGGCGCGTATCACAGCTGTTGCAAACACAGCTGGGCAAAGGCACCGTGGTGGCCCGCGAGGTCAATGGTTTTGATGGACTGTGGTTGGGTTTTCAGCTGGAGAACAACAACTACTGGCTGCTGGTAGACCCCCAACGCATCGGTACGCTCGATACGGCAACCTGGTTGGTTTGGCTCAGCATAGGACTGGCGGTGTCCCTGCTCGGGGCGGCGGGCGTGGCCCGGTTGATCAACCAACCGCTCAAACAACTGTCCTATGCTGCGTCCAAGGTGCGCGAGGGCAACTTCCAGGCCAGCCACCTCAACGAAGACGTGGCCACCAGCGAAATCCGCGAAGTCAACATCGGATTCAACCGCATGGCCGAACAGCTCGGGCAGGCCGACCAGGACCGCGCCCTGATGCTGGCCGGCATCTCGCACGATCTGCGCACCCCCCTGGCACGGTTGCGCCTGGAAGCGGAAATGAGCGTCCCCGACGAGCAGGCCCGCAGCCACATGGCCACAGACATTGAACAGGTCACCGCCATCATTGACAAGTTTCTGGATTACGCACGGGCCGACAGCGTGAACCTGGAACCGGTGGACCTGAACGAAAGCATTCAGGCAGCGGCGCAGGCCCTGGGCCCCAAACGCCCCCTGAAACTGAGATTGGATGTGCCCGAAAAAACCCGTGTGATGGGCGACCGGGTGGAACTGCAGCGGGTGTTCACCAACTTGCTGGAAAACGCGTTGCGCTATGGAAAAAGCCCCAACGGCTGGGCGGAGGTGGACGTGGCTGTCAAAACCAGCTCGCCTTGGGTGTTGGTGCGCCTGCGCGACCACGGCCCCGGCGTGGATGACAGCGCTCTGCACCGATTGACCCAACCCTTCTTCAGGGGTGACACGGCACGCACGGCGGCCAACGGCTCGGGGCTGGGCCTGGCCATCGTCAGCCGGACGGTGGGACGCCTGGGTGGACGGTTTGAACTGGCGAACAGCAAATCAGGGGGGCTTTCGGCCCACATCAAGCTCCTGAAGGCCTGACCAACACCACCACGGCCCGGGCCTCGATGCTCAGGCCTTGGCCCACCGGCCCCAGGCGTTCGGCTGTTTTGGCCTTCACGTTCACGCAGTCAATGGGCACCTCCAGCACCTGGGCAATTCGCTCGCGCATGGCTGGTTTGTAAGCCGCCAATTTGGGGGCCTGCGCCACCACTGTGCAATCCAGGTTGCCCACGGCATAGCCACGCCCTTTGACTGCCTCTAGCGCACGGGCCAGCAACCTGGCAGAGTCTGCACCTGCAAACTGCGCGTCCGTATCGGGGAACAGCGTACCGATATCGCCCAACCCCGCGGCACCCAACAGGGCGTCGGTAATGGCGTGCAGCAACGCATCGGCATCGGAATGCCCCAACAAGCCTTTGGCAAACGGGATGGTTACCCCGCCCAACACCAAAGGGCGGCCAGGTACCAGGGCATGCACGTCCCAGCCCTCGCCTATCCGAAAAGGCAACAGGGCACCGGGGGACTCGATCTTTGTGTTCATGGTTCAGGGGCTGTGGGAATCTGCCGCCTCATCAACAAGGCTTCGGCCAAGGCAAAGTCATCGGGGTAGGTGACCTTGAAGTTGTGTGTGCTGCCCAACACCAGCAGGGGGTGCCCCCCCAAGGCTTCCACGGCGCTGGCCTCGTCGGTGATGCCGGCAAACCGATGGCTTGCAGCTTGTGCCAAGGCCTGCCGCAGGTCACCCAAGCGAAACATTTGTGGTGTTTGGGCCAGCCATTTATCGGCCCGCTCCAGGGTCTGTTGAACCCGGGGGACCGACCCGTTGGCACCGGCCGGCGGGGGGGCCTGTGCCTTCAAGGTATCGGGCAAAGGCAAAGCCAGCAAACCACCTGGCATGGAATGCCCGGTACACGCTTCCGCCACACAGGCCTGCACCAAAGCCTCGATTTGCAAGGGGGTGATCAGGCAACGGGCGGCGTCGTGCACCAACACCCAATCGCCCAGATCGGCACCACCTGCCAGCAAAGCCTGCACACCATTGAACACACTTTGTGCACGGCTGGCCCCTCCCACCGGCAACACCCGCACCCGGGCACTCGCAGCTGCGTAGGTTCGGTCGTCTGGAGAGACCACCACCACCACTTCGTGCACCGATGGCGCCTGCAAAAATGCCTGCACCGTGTGGTCGATCATCGGTCGACCGGCCAGGGGCTGGTACTGCTTGGGATGACTCAAACCCGCGCGGCTGCCCTGGCCCGCAGCGGGGATCAGGGCAAAACAGCGGCCCGGTTTCAAATTCAAAGGTTTTGCAGCGTGATCGTCAGACATGGTGTGCCGCGATTTTAGAATCAAGGGCTGCGCACACGGGCCCGGCCCACTCACACACCTCGCAACCTGTATGGACCTGCCCCGCCTCACCCCTGGGAAACGTTATGCCCTGCCGCAACCGCTGGGGTCGTCAGATGCTTTGTTGTTGGCCCGGCTGGCACAGCGCGAAAACGCGGCCGGCCGGCCAGTGGCCATCGTTACCGCTGACGCCAGCGACGCCCAGCGCCTGTTGGACGAGCTGCCTTTTTTCGCCCCGAACCTGCGCTGCGCCCTGTTCCCCGACTGGGAAACGCTGCCTTACGACAGCTTCTCCCCCCACCAGGACCTGATTTCTGAACGGCTGGCCACGCTGTGGCGCATTCAGCAGCGGGACAGCCAGCAAGGCGCCGACGTGGTGCTTGTCCCCGCCACCACCGCACTGTACCGCCTGGCCCCACCGGCATTTTTGGCCGGTTACACCTTTGAATTCAAAGTAAAACAAAAGCTGGACGAAGCCAAGCTGAAAGCCCAACTCACGCTGGCAGGCTACCAACACGTGACCCAGGTCGTCAGTCCGGGCGAATATGCGGTGCGCGGCGGATTGATTGACCTGTTTCCCATGGGGTCGCCGGTGCCTTACCGGGTGGACCTGTTCGACGATGAGATCGACAGCATCCGCACCTTCGACCCGGACAGCCAACGCAGCCTGTACCCCGTACCCGAGGTGCGGCTGCTACCGGGGCGCGAATTCCCCATGGACGACTCAGCGCGTGCCAAATTCAGAAACCGATGGCGTGAACTGCTGGAAGGCGATCCCACCAAAAGCCGCATCTACAAAGACATGGGCAACGGCGTGGCCACGGCAGGCATCGAGTACTACCTGCCGCTGTTTTTCGACAGCACCGCCACGGTGTTTGATTACCTGGGCAACACCGGCGAGCACAGCGCCACCCTGGTGCTGCACGGCGACCTGGAACCGGCTTTTCAGCGCTTCTGGCAAGACACCCGGGAACGCTACCGGCTGGTCCAGGGCGATCCCGATCGGCCAGCGCTCCCGCCCGAGGCCTTGTTCTTGGATGCGGAGGGCTTTTATGCCGCGGCCAAACCCCACATGCAACTGGCGCTTCGAACCGGCACCGCTGACGTGGACGACAGCGCCTGGGTGCAAGCCCTGCCGCCGCTGGCCGCTCAACGCGGCAGCGACGACCCCTTGGCCGCCCTGCAAACCCACCTGCGCACCAGCCCCCACCGGGCGTTGGTGTTGGCCGAAACCGATGGTCGGCGCGAAAGCCTGCTGGACTTTTTGCGCGCCAGCGGTGTGCACCCGCCAGCGTTCGACAACTTGGTCGAATTTTTAGAAAGTGACGAAAAAATCGGCATTGCCACCGGCCCCTTGGCGCGTGGTTTTGCCTGGGTAGAGCAAGGCATCGATCTGGTCACAGAGACCGAACTCTTTGCCATCAGCCCCACCAGCAGACGCCGCAAAAAGCAAGAACAGGTCAGCGACGTAGACGCGCTGATCAAAGACCTGAGCGAGTTGAACGTGGGCGACCCGGTGGTGCACAGCGCACACGGCATCGGCCGTTACCGGGGCCTCATCCACATGGACATGGGGGAAAAGGCCGCCGATGGCACCCCGGCATTGCAGGAGTTTTTGCACCTGGAATACGCGCAGGACGCGGTGCTGTACGTACCGGTGAGCCAGTTGCACCTGATCAGCCGCTACACCGGCGTCAGCGCCGACGAAGCACCCATGCACCGCCTGGGTAGCGGCCAGTGGGAAAAAGCCAAGCGAAAGGCCGCCGAACAGGTGCGGGACGCCGCAGCCGAACTGCTCAACATCTACGCCCGCCGCGCCGCGCGCGAAGGCCACGCCTTCCGCTACAGCCCGAACGACTACGAACAGTTCGCCAACGACTTCGGCTTCGAAGAAACCGCCGACCAGAAAGCCGCCATCCACGCCGTGGTGCAGGACATGATCAGCCCGCGGCCGATGGACCGCCTGGTCTGCGGCGATGTGGGTTTTGGCAAGACCGAAGTGGCCCTGCGTGCGGCCTTTGTGGCCGTGACGGGCGGCAAGCAGGTGGCGTTTCTGGCCCCCACCACCCTGCTGGCCGAACAGCACTACCAGACGCTGGTGGACCGCTTCGCCAAATGGCCGGTGAAAATCGCCGAAATGAGCCGTTTCCGCACGGCCAAAGAAATCACCGCCGCCATGAAGGGCATCCACGACGGCACGGTGGACATCGTGGTAGGCACCCACAAACTGCTGAGCGAAAAAACCCAGTTCAAGAACCTGGGCCTGCTCATCATCGACGAAGAACACCGCTTTGGTGTGCGCCACAAAGAAGCGATGAAGCAACTGCGCGCCGAGGTGGATGTGCTGACGCTGACCGCCACCCCCATCCCACGCACCTTGGGCATGGCGCTGGAAGGCCTGCGCGACCTGAGTGTGATTGCCACCGCGCCGCAGCGCCGCCTGGCCATCAAGACCTTTGTGCGCAACGAAGGCAACGGCGTGATCCGCGAAGCGGTGCTGCGCGAACTCAAGCGCGGCGGGCAGGTGTATTTCCTGCACAACGAGGTCGAAACCATCGAAAACCGCAAGCAGAAGCTGGAAGAAATTCTGCCCGAGGCGCGCATCGCCATCGCCCACGGGCAGATGCCCGAGCGCGAGTTGGAGCGCGTGATGCGCGACTTCGTGGCCCAGCGCTTCAACCTGCTGCTGTGTTCCACCATCATCGAAACCGGCATCGACGTGCCCACGGCCAACACCATCATCATGGCACGGGCCGACAAGTTCGGCCTGGCACAGTTGCACCAACTGCGCGGGCGCGTGGGCCGCAGCCACCACCAGGCCTATGCCTACCTGCTGGTGCCCGACCTGGATGGCCTGACCAAACAGGCCGCGCAACGCCTGGACGCCATCCAGCAAATGGAAGAACTGGGCAGTGGCTTTTATTTGGCCATGCACGACCTGGAAATACGGGGCGCCGGCGAGGTGTTGGGCGAAAACCAAAGCGGTCGAGGAAGGGCACCTCGTTGTACATCATCGACAGGTTGGCGGCGAATCGGGGCATGTCGTTCAGGTTCTGTGTGCGTCGTTACCAGGAAGCGTTGAAAGCCTCGCGCAGCTCCTGGATCTGCTCGGGCGTCAGCGGTGTGGTGCGGGGTTGGCTCATCAGCCACAGCCGGGCGGTTTCTTCCAGCTCCTCCAGCACGGCCATGGCCTGGGCCGGAGTGCTGTGCCAGACGTTGGGGCCCAGGCGCTCCAGCATCACCGCCCGCAGCGTCAGGCCGCCTTCACGGGCCTGGGCAATGCGCTGCGCCACCTCGTCGCCCACGCGCGGGTCGCCGGGGCGGTGGTAGGCAATGCGCGGCACGTGTCCCACCTTCATCACAAAGTACGGCGTGATGGGCGGCAGCAGCTCGCCCGCATGGTGGGGCTCCTGCAGCGTCAGCGCCACCAGGTGCGTGGAATGGGTGTGGATGACGCAGCCCGCCGCCGGGTCGGCTTCGTAGATGCGCCGGTGCAGCGCCAGCGTCTTGCTGGCCGGGCGGCCCGAACGTTGCACGCCAGCGTCGTCCACCCAGGCCAGTTCGTCCGCCTGCAGAAAGCCCAGGCAGGCGTCCGTGGGGGTGATGAGGTGGCCGCCGCCGTGTTCGGCAGGCACGCGCACGCTGATGTTGCCCGCTGTGGCGTGCACGTAACCGCGCTCGAAGAGGGAACGGCCCACGCGGCATATTTCCTGGCGCAAGGTGTCCATGGCTCAGTCCACCAGCGCCAACGCTTTGCTGAAGAAATCCACCGTGCCGAAGTTGCCGGACTTCAACGCGAGCAGCAGCGGGCGGCCTTCGGCCTGGGTCCAGGGCACGCCGGGGTCTATCGAAGCGCCAATGCGCAGTTGCTGTACGCCCAGCGCCTGTACCACAGCGCCTGACGTT
>JACCDQ011572771.1_pt1 | contig 12842 bp, 7 predicted proteins | sample 7446031 | NCBI WGS metagenome assembly JACCDQ01 (sample SAMN15323442, study PRJNA562643) | freshwater metagenome | isolation source: river surface water | place: USA:Blue River Watershed | collected 2017-08-17 | reverse complement strand
GGTCGACACGCCCAGCATGAAGATGTTGGCACCCGAGCAGAACACGCGGTCCTTCAGGCTGGTCACAACCACCGAGCGCACTTCAGGGTGCTCGAAACGGATGCGCTGCAGCGCGTCGTGCAATTCGATGTCCACACCCAGGTCATAGCTGTTGAGCTTGAGTTTGTAACCAGGACGGATGCCGGCGTCTTCGTTGATGTTGATGGCCAAGGTGGCGATCTCACCGTCAAAGGACAGGTTGATGTGCTTGTAATTGGCAGGATTCGTCTGGTAATCGACGGTCAGGGCTTGTGTCATGGTCAGGTCTCCAGTGGGCTGTCGTGGGGGTTGAACTCAAAAATGCATTTCAGTGCATGTTGCACGAATTTTATTGCCACTTATCACTTGCCACAACATGCACTTTAATTCATTTAGTAAGTATTTACCCTATGAATCAGGCCACCAAGCCCAAATGCTGGCGAACAGAAGAACGCAAAGCCTCAAAGGCCTGGTCTTCGGTGCGGCCGCTGGTGTTGATCGTCATGTCGGCTTTGGAATAGAAGGCCGAGCGCCCCTCCAGAATGCGCTTGAGGTCTTCCATCGCCTCGCGGCTGCCCGCCATGGGGCGCATATCGCCCTGCGCCGCCACCCGGCCCATGTGGTCTGCGGCATCGGCCTGCAACCAGACCGTGGTGCAGTGAGACAACAACACATTGAAGTTGGCCGAATCCGAGACCAGCCCGCCGGGCGTAGCGATCACCACTTCGGGATAAATCTGGATCGCCTCTTCGAGGGCGCGCCGCTCATAACGGCGGTAAGCATTCGCGCCATAAAGGTTGTGAATTTCACTGATCTGGCAGCCTGCAAACTGCTCGATTTCACGGCTCAGCTCAATGAACGGAAAGCCCATGTCGGCGGCCAGACGCTGACCCAGTGAGGTCTTGCCAGCACCGCGCAATCCAATCAGGGCGATGCGGTTCTTGCGCTCTTGCGCGTTACCGCCTTCACCAAACATCTCGCCCAATTGAACGCGGGCACGGCGCAAGTCGGCCTCACCGCGCTGAGCCAGCAACTCGCGAATCAACAACCACTCGGGCGAGCTGGTCGTCACATCGCCCAGCAACTCGGCCAATGAACACTGCAAGGCCTGCGACACCTGCAACAACACCAGCACCGACACATTGCCCGTGCCGTATTCGAGGTTGGCCAGGTGGCGCTCGGACACATCGGCCGCCAAGGCCACGGCACGGCGCGTCATGCCCTTGCGTGAACGCAAGTTGCGCACGCGCTCACCCAACGCTTCCAAAAATGGACTGCGCTTGCTGTCTGCGTCTGGCGCGCTTGTCTCCGCCAGGATGGATTCTTCTTGTGATGTCATGCCCAACTTTCGTTCCCGATTGCGGGAAAACCCTTAAATTTCAGTCAACTCAAAACATGCACTTTATTGCATACTAGCCAACACGCAAAATAGTGCATCACCCTGTGTTTATACCGCCAACTGAACCCCCGGAACAGTTTTTTGTGGCATGCCCCGGCATGTCAGCCACACCACAACGCCCCTGAGCCCCCTGGAAAGACACCTATGACAACCGCATTGCTCCCCAACTTTTTCGCAGGCCGCTGGCAAACCGGCACTGGCGCAGGCACACCCCTGTTTGACCCGGTGCTGGGCACCGAGCTGGCCCGAGTGTCCAGCGCAGGCATCGACCTGGCCGAAGGGTTTGCCTTTGCCCGCGAGCAAGGCGGTGCTGCCCTGCGCGCCCTGAGCTACGGTCAACGCGCCGCTCTGCTCACAAAAATCACCGAAGTGCTGCAAGCCAACCGCGACGCCTACTACGAGATCGCCACCGCCAACAGCGGCACCGTGGCCAAGGACTCGGGCGTCGACATCGACGGCGCGATCTTCACGCTGGGTTATTACGCCAAGCAAGGCGCGGCGTTGGGCGACGCCACGCTGCTGCTCGACGGCCAGCGCATCCGCATGGCCAAAGACCCGGCCTTCCAGACCCAGCACATCCAGGTGCCCACACGCGGCGTAGCCTTGTTCATCAACGCCTTCAATTTCCCCAGCTGGGGCCTGTGGGAAAAAGCCGCCCCCGCCCTGCTCTCGGGCGTGCCGGTCATCATCAAACCCGCCACCGCCACCGCCTGGCTGACCCAGCGCATGGTGAAAGACGTGGTCGATGCGGGCATCCTGCCCGCAGGCGCGCTCTCGGTCATTTGCGGCTCATCGAGCGGCCTGATGGACCAGCTGCAGGCTTTTGACGTCGTCAGCTTCACCGGCTCGGCCGAGACCGGCAAGATCATCCGCAGCCACCGCGCCGTGAGCGAGTTGTCGGTGCGCTGCAACATCGAGGCCGACAGCCTGAACTCGGCGCTGCTCGAGCCCACAGCCACGGCAGACAGCGAAGCCTTCAAGCTGCTGGTGGCCGAAGTTGCCCGCGAGATGACCGTCAAATCGGGCCAAAAATGCACCGCGATCCGCCGCATCTTTGTGCCCCGCTCTTTGTACCAAGCCACTGCCGAAGCGATTGGCGCACGTCTGGCCAAGACCACCGTGGGCAACCCGCGCAACGAATCGGTGCGCATGGGCGCCCTGGTCAGCCAGGAACAAAAAGCCAGCGTGCTGGCGGGTCTGGCCCAGCTCAAAACCGAAGCCACCGTGCTGTTTGACGGCAGCACCGCAGGTCTGGTGGATGCCGACGCCAACAGCGCCTGCGTCGCCCCCGTGCTGCTGGGTACCGAATCGCCCATGTCGGCCCAGGTGCTGCACGCGGTCGAAGTCTTCGGCCCTGTGTCCACCCTGATGCCTTACGACAGCATTGAAGAGGCTTACGCCATGATCCGCCGCGGCGAAGGCTCGCTGGTGTGCTCGGTCTACAGCGAGGACCCGGCCTTCACCGCCCAAGCCTCGGTCGAGCTGGCCAGCAGCCACGGCCGCGTGCACGCGATTTCGCCCGACGTGGCGACCCTGCACAGCGGCCATGGCAACGTGATGCCCATGAGTCTGCACGGCGGCCCCGGCCGCGCCGGTGGCGGCGAAGAGCTGGGCGGCCTGCGGGCACTCAACTTCTACCACCGCCGCACAGCGGTGCAGGGCAGTTCGCTGGCGCTGGACCAACTCGCCGCACAAGGCGGCCAGGTGGCCCTGTAAAGAGCTGCCGACGATTTGCCAAAACGAAGCCTTTGAAGAACACAGAGCCCCCGAGGAGACAAAACATGACCCGCCCCGTGACACCCCCCCCCACAGACTTCAACTTTGCCCAGCACCTGATCGCGACCAACGCAGGGCGCGCTGCAAAAACCGCCTTGATTGACGACATGGGCACCCTGAGCTATGGCGAGCTGACCGAACAGATCCGCCGTTTTGCAGGCGGCTTGCAGGCCCTGGGCCTGAAACGCGAAGAACGCGTGCTCTTGCTCATGCAAGACAGCAGCGACTGGGTTGTCGCCTTTCTGGGCTCACTCTATGCAGGCGTGGTGCCCGTGGCGGTGAACACGCTGCTGACAGCCGAAGACTATGCCTTCATGCTGAGCAACAGCCGGGCGCAAGCGGCGCTGGTGTCGGGTGCCTTGCTGCCCACGCTGCAAGCGGCCATGGATGTGGTCAAGACCGAAGTGCAGCATGTGGTGGTGTCCCGTCCGTCCGGCGCACTGGCCGCAGGTCAGATCAACATGGCCAACTTTTTGGCGCAAAACCAGCCGGTCTTGCCCGCGAAAACACTGGCCGATGAACCCGCGTTCTGGCTCTACTCGTCGGGCTCCACCGGCAAACCCAAGGGCACCGTGCACAGCCAGGGCAACCTGTACTGGACCGCCGAGCTGTATGGCAAGGGCGTGCTGGACCTGAAAGAAAGCGACACCGTGTTCTCCGCCGCCAAGCTGTTCTTTGCCTATGGCCTGGGCAACGCGCTCACCTTCCCCTTGAGCGTGGGCGCGAGCGTGGTGCTGATGGCCGAGCGCCCCACCCCGCAGGCCACCTTCAAACGCATGGTGGATCACCAGCCCACAGTGTTCTACGGCGCGCCCACCGGCTACGGCGGCATGCTGGCCAGCCCCGAACTGCCCGCCAAAAGCCAGGTCGCGCTGCGCCTGTGCTCATCGGCCGGTGAGGCCCTGCCCCGTGACATTGGCGAGCGCTGGACGGCGCACTTTGGCTGCGAAATCATCGACGGCATCGGCTCCACCGAAATGCTGCACGTCTTTTTGTCCAACCGCCCCGGTGACGTGCGCTACGGCACCACCGGCAAGGCCGTGCCCGGCTACGAAGTGCAATTGCGCAACGAAGACGGCAGCGTGGTCACGGGCCACAACGAGATTGGCGACCTCTACATCCAGGGCCCCAGCAGCGCCCTGATGTACTGGAACAACCGCGACAAAACACGCGACACCTTCCAGGGCGTGTGGACCAAGAGCGGCGACAAATACACCCGCGACCCCGATGGCTACTACACCTACGCAGGGCGCAACGACGACATGCTGAAAGTCAGCGGCATTTATGTCTCGCCGTTTGAGGTCGAGGCCACGCTGGTGCAGCACCCCGCCATTCTGGAAGCGGCCGTGATCGGCAAGGAAGACACCGACGGCCTGACCAAGACCAAGGCCTTCATCGTGCTCAAAGCCGGCCAGAGCCTGACGCAAGATGAAGTCAAAGCCTTTGTGAAGGAGCGCCTGGCCCCTTACAAATACCCGCGCTTCATCGAGTTTGTGGCCGAGCTGCCCAAGACCGCCACCGGCAAGATCCAGCGTTTCCGTTTGCGCGATCTGGAAAAATCAGCTCGCTGATCGCCCAGCGTTACACAGCCCCTGTGATCAGGGGCTTTTCTTCAAGGGGCATCGGCTGATGCGTGGGCCGCACGCTGCGCCAGCACCCGGTCAATCTCGGCCTGCAAGGCGGTCTGCGACATGGGTTTGGAGACATAACCATCGGCCCCAGCCGCCAAAAAGCGCTCCCGGTCACCCGTCATGGCATGGGCGGTGACCATCAACACCACACTGTGCTGGCCAGTCGCAGCTTCACGCTCACGCAGATGGCCCAGTGCCGTGATGCCGTCCATCACCGGCATCATCACGTCCATCAGCACCACATCAAAGTGCTCACCGGCCATGCGATCGAGTGCCTCTTGCCCGTCCTGTGCGGTGGCATAGTGACAACCCATGCGTTGCAACATGATTTCGGCCAGCTTGCGGTTGATGTCATGGTCTTCCACCAGCAACACCTTGAGAGGACTGACCTCTGACTGGGGCATGACAGGCAACGGCACATCGGCCTGCGCCATCAAATGGGCCAATTCGCGGGTGGCTTTTTCCATCGGGAAATTCACCACAAAACACGCGCCCTGCCCGGGGTGCCCCTGAGCCGTCACATCGCCACCCATCAACTGCACCAGACTGCGGGTGATGGCCAGGCCCAGCCCGGTGCCACCAAATGAACGGGTCACCGAGCCATCGGCCTGGGTAAACGGGCTGAACAATGCTTCGGTGCGCGAAGGATCAAAACCAATGCCTGTGTCCGTGATGCTGACGCGCAACATCACGGTCTGTTCATCATGGGCCACCAGCAAGGCTTCGGTTTGTACCGTCACCGAGCCCTCCGTGGTGAACTTGATCGCATTGCCAATCAGGTTGGTCAACACCTGGCGCACACGCACCGGGTCAAGACGCCCCCACTCAGGAAACGCCGGATCAGGCACCAGATTCAGCGCAATGCCTTTGGCCCGAGCCAGCGGCTCCAGCGAACGCACGGTGTGGCGGATCAGTTGCGCAGGACTCAACAGCTCCGGCTGCAACTCCAGCGCCTTGGCTTCGATCTTCGAGAAATCCAGGATCTCATTGATGATTTGCAACAAATGGTGGGCCGAATCACGCGCCAAGGTCAGGTATTCCCTTTGCGCCGGCGTGGTGGACTGCTCCAGCGCCAGCTCGGTCATGCCCACGATGCCATTCATCGGCGTGCGGATTTCATGACTCATGTTGGCCAAAAACTCCCCCCGCATGCGGTTGGCCTGCTCGGCTTTGTCTTTGGCTTCCACCAGCAAATCCTGGGCTTTCTGGATGGCCGTGAAATCCTGCATCACCCCGATGAAGACATGCTCGTTGTCCATGCGGGTCTCGCTGATGGTCAAGCGCACCGGGAACAGGCTGCCATCCTCGCGCCGACCCAGCATGACCCGGGGAGTGTTCATCAGGCGTTTGTGCCCCGTCTTGAGGTAACTGGCCAGATGGCCGTCATGGTGTCTGCGGTCCTGCTCGTCCATCAACAAACGGATGTTCTGCCCCATCAAGGCTTGCTGCGGGTAACCGAAGATGGCTTCGGTCGCCGCATTGCACTGAAGGATCTGCCCCTGGGCATTGGCCACCACGATGGCCTCTGGCACCGATTTGAAGATGCCCGAGAGTTTGCTCTCACTGAGCCTCAATTGGCGCTCGGCCTGTTCGCGTTCGGTGATTTCCTGGCTCAGCTGACGGATGGCTAGTTGCCGGTCGGCAGACAATTGCCGTGAAGTCTGCAAGGCCGACCGGATGCGCCGTACCGACAACCAGATCAGGAAAAGCCCGCAAAACAGCAAGGCCAGCAAGACCAAAAAAGTGCGGTTCAGCACCGCCGTGCTGGCGGTTTGCCACTGCGACACCGGTAACACGACCTCTAAAGCACCGCGCACATCACCGTCTTTCCACTGCGTGAAAGGCGAGCCAGGGTAGCTGTTGTGGCAAGCAACGCAGCGCGGCAGCATGCGGTCCGCCTGGGCAAAACGCAAGACGCGCTGACCGTTCATCACTTCCTCACGCACAAAGGGCTCGTTCGGATGGGCTTTCAGGTGTACCAAGGCCTGACGCTGAAAGTCATCCAGCTGTCTTTCAGCTTGCCGCCAGGGAAACGGCAAATCGCTGTACAGATTGACCTGCGTGCCACCGTCCATCCTGGACAGGTAATGACCCAGATCAATGGTCAACGTGGCCGGCAACGGCAAGGCCTTTTCACTGGACTGGTAGTCATGGGTGACCGCCAGGCCCCCTTTGATGGCACGAGGAACAAGTTCCTGGGTATAGAAATTGCGAAACTGCGTCACCGAGTCCGCATGGGTCTGGGCACTCTCCACCGCGTATTGCCTCACCATGCTCTCACTGGACTGGTAGGTGTAGAAAACCACCCAGACACACACGGCACTCAACACAGCGGCCAGCCACTGCATGGGCCAGCGCCGCAGGACATGCTCAATCGTTCGGCTGAATTGACGGATGAATTGCACAGGGGCACCTTTTGAATACGAAATGCATCATAACCAAGGCCCATTGATCGACATCTGGCCCATCGGCCAGCCTCCACATCTCAAAGATTGATTTGAATTCAAGAATTACCACTTTTTCAATTTAATCTCCAAGAAAACGGTTTACTAATACATAAAACTATAAAATCGTCAGCAATTACTGTTTTTTCAAGCAAGGTTTTCCCCAATGCAAGTCAAATCGCGTCTGATGATCGGTGGATTGGTCACCTTTATCGGCCTGGTGCTGGTGGCCCTGGTCTCCCTGTTCATGGCCAAGTCGTCCATGCTGGAAGACCGCAAACTCAAAACCCGCCATCTGGTCGAAAGTGCCCATGCGGTCCTGAACCATTACCAAGGGCTGCAAAAGGCCGGCACGCTCGACAAGGCCGAAGCGCAAGCAGCGGCCATGCAGACCATCCGGGCCATGCGCTATGAGCAAAAAGAATATTTCTGGATCCATGACCTGACCACCCCGGTGCCCAAGATGCTGATGCACCCGACCGTGGCGGCCCTTGAAGGCAAGGTGCTGGACATGGCCAACTTCAACTCGGCCACCAGCTTGCAAGCCGGTGACCAAGGCCCCATCGAGCGCACGGCCGATGGCAAAAAGAACATTTTTGTCGCTTTCAACGAAGTCGTGCAAAAAGCAGGACACGGCTTTGTGACCTACAACTGGTCCAAACCCAAGGCAGGCGGTGGCACCACCGACGAACTGTTCGAAAAGCTCTCTTATGTCAAAAAGTTTGACGAATGGGGCTGGGTGGTGGGCTCGGGCATCTACATCGACGACCTGGATCAAAAATTCTGGCAACTGGCCCGCCAGTTCAGCCTGATCGTGCTGGCGGTCATGGTCGCCATCGCCGTGGTGATCCGCTGGCAAATGCTGAGCATCACACGCCCGCTCGAAAGCCTGCGAGCCATGGTGGTGGGGGTCGAAAAAACCTCTGACTTCTCACGCCGCGTGGACATCCACAGTCAGGACGAAGTGGGTCAAACCGCCATCGCGTTCAACCAGCTCATGGCCGCTCAACAACGTGCCGTCAGCGAAGTCAACCGCGTGGTGGCCGCCATGGCCGCCGGTGATTTCAGCCAGCGCGTGGACATTGATCTGCGTGGCGATCTGGCCATCATGAAAAACGCCGTGAACGCCAGCGCGGACAGTGTCAGCGCCACCATGCAGGCTTTGCAGGACGTGATGCAAGCGCTCAACAATGGCGACTTCAGCCAGCGCATGTCGGCCCAGGTCAAAGGGGAGTTGCGCAGCGCTGTCGACCAAGCCATGCAAGCCATGCAGCTGCTGCTGGACGATGTGGGCAATGTGATGAATGCTGTGGCCCAAGGCGACCTGTCAGGCCGCATCGTGGCCGAAGGCCGCGGCGATCTGGCCTCGCTCAAGGACAACATCAACCGTTCACTGCAAGCCCTGAGCGGCACCATGAACGCGATCAACACCAACACCCGCCAGGTGGCGGCTGCGGCCAACGAAACCAGCCAGGCCATCAACCAGATCAGCGATGGCGCGCAAAACCAGATGCACGCCATTGGCCAGCTGACCAATGCCGTGCGTGAAACGGCCACGTCGGTGCACGACGTGTCGCGCAACACCGAGACCGCCAGCGCCCGCACCCGCGAGTCGGTGGACATCGTGCGCGCCGGCCGCGACAAGATGGCCACCATGGTCGAGGTGGTCAACGGCATTGCGGCCAACTCCGAAAAAATCAACAAAATCACCGAAGTGATTGAAGGCATCGCCAACAAGACCAACTTGCTGTCGCTCAACGCGGCCATCGAAGCCGCCCGCGCAGGCGAACACGGCAAAGGCTTCTCGGTGGTGGCCGAAGAGGTGGGCAAATTGGCCGCCAACAGCGCCCAAAGCACGCAAGAGATTGCCCAACTGGTACAACAAGCGGTGTTTGAAGCCCGCCGCGCCGTGGCCACCGTGCAGGAGGTCAGCCGCGACATGGAGCGCATCGAAATGGGCGCGCACGAGTCCGACGGCATGATGCAACGCATCTCGGCCGCGCTGGAGCAACAAAGCTCAGCCGTTCAGGAGATCAACAACAACATGGCCAACCTGAACAAGATTGCCGAATCGAACGCCTCAGCCAGCGAAGAAATCGCCGCCACTGTGATCGAACTGTCCAAAATTGCCGAAGGCACCCGCCGCGAAGTGGACAAGTTCCGGGTCTGACCGGACGATTGGCGACCCACAACTAACAGGGCCCCATATGGGGCCCTGTTAGTTGTGGCCAGCGCTCCGTGCTGGAGCGCCACGTATCAGGTGTCCTTGCTGATCTTGATGCTCGGGAACTTGCTAGAGAAATCCTTGGCCTGGGCCGCGATCTTGATCGCCACCTGCCGCGCCACACGCTTGTATATCTGCGCCACATCACCTTCAGGGTCAGACACCACCGTAGGCTTGCCGTTGTCGGCTTGCAGGCGGATTTGCATGTTCAGAGGCAGCGCACCCAGGTAATCCAGGCCTTTTTCGGCGGCATAGCGCTGGCCACCGTCTTCGCCAAAAATGTGCTCCACATGGCCGCAATTCGTGCAAACGTGCACCGCCATGTTTTCAACCAAGCCCAGAATCGGCACACCCACCTTGTCAAACATGGCCACACCTTTGCGGGCATCCAGCAAAGCGATGTCCTGCGGTGTGGTGACGATCACGGCACCCGTCATGGGCACGCGCTGGCTCAGCGTCAGCTGGATGTCGCCGGTGCCCGGGGGCATGTCCACAATCAGGTAGTCCAGGTCTTTCCAGTTCGTCTGACGCAGCAGCTGCTCCAGCGCCTGGGTGGCCATCGGGCCGCGCCAGATCATGGCGTCGTTCTGGTCCACCAAAAAGCCGATGGACATGACCTGCACGCCATGGTTTTCCATGGGTTCCATGGTTTTGCCGTCCTGGCTCTCCGGGCGTCCGGTGATGCCCATCATCATGGGCTGGCTGGGGCCGTAGATGTCGGCATCCAGCAAGCCCACCTTGGCCCCCTCGGCCGCCAGTGCCAACGCCAGGTTGGCCGCCGTGGTGCTTTTGCCCACGCCCCCCTTGCCCGAAGCCACGGCCACGATGTTCTTGACTTGCGGCAGCAAAGCCACGCCACGCTGGGCCGCATGGGCAATGATCTTGATGCCCACGTTGGCCGACACATTGCTCACCCCGGCCACCCCCTTGGCGGCGGCAATCAGCGCCTGACGAATCGCCGGAATCTGGCTCTTGGCGGGATAACCCAGTTCCACGTCAAACGACACATCGCCCCCCTCCACCGTCAGGTTCTTCAGCTGCTTGGCCGAAACGAAATCCTTGCCTGTGTTCGGATCAACAACGATTTGCAAGGCTTGGAGCAATTGTTCTGGGGTGGCCATGGGCAAGAATCCACAAAAAAAGATGCCAGAGTCTACCCAAGCCCGGGTGTCCCCTGATTCCACGAGGTTGAAACCCCTCTAGGATCATAAAAATGACAAATTCAACAGGCTTGATACTTTCCGGTGGCGGGGCCAGGGCAGCCTACCAAGTGGGCGTGCTGGCCGCCATCGCCCGCATGCGGCGACAAGCCGGTGCGGCCCAGGGCAACCTGTTCCCGGTCATCTCGGGCACCTCGGCCGGTGCCATCAATGCCGCTTTCCTGGCCTGCAATGCCGACAACTTTGACGGGGCGATCGACGAGCTGGTCCAAGTCTGGCGGCAGTTCCAGGTTGAACAGGTGTACCGCTCCGATGTCCTGGGCATGATCCGGTCCGGGGCGCGCTGGATGTCCTTGCTGTCACTGGGCTGGCTGATCACCCAAAAACGGTTTCGCCCCAAGTCATTGCTCGACAACACCCCCTTGAGCCTATTGCTGCAAGAACGACTGAACCTGGACCGATTGCCCGACCTGCTGGCACAAGGCCACCTGCGGGCCCTGGCCATCACGGCTTCGAGCTACAGCACGGGCGAGCATGTGACCTTTTACGACAGTTGCCACGCCGTGACGCCCTGGATCAGGAACCAGCGCCTGTCACAACATGGTCGCCTGACGCATGCGCACCTGCTGGCCAGCTCGGCGATTCCTTTCATTTTCCCCGCCATGCGACTGGAAGGCCCTCAGGGCAGCGCTTTTTTCGGTGACGGCTCGATGCGGCAAACCGCGCCCATTTCGCCCGCCATCCATCTGGGTGCCCACAAAATTCTGGTGGTGGGCGCGGGCCGCATGCTGGAGCCCAAACAGCAAAGCCATGAGGAACCGGCATACCCCTCGCTGGCCCACATCGCAGGGCATGCCTTGTCCAGCATTTTTCTGGATTCGCTGGCGGTCGATGTGGAACGCATGCAGCGCATCAACCAGACATTGCGGCTCATTCCTGAAGAAAAACGCCAAAACACACACCTGCGGCCGGTGGATTTGCTGCTGATCGCTCCTTCGCAGCGGCTGGATGTGATTGCCGCCAGGCATGCGGATGCCCTGCCGCAAACCGTCAAAAGCCTGCTGCGCACCCTGGGGGCCAGCCCCACGTCTTTCCAGGGCCAAGGCCATGCCCTGGTCAGTTATCTGTTGTTTGAAGCCGCCTACACCCGCGAACTGATTGAACTCGGTGAATCCGACGCACAGGCCCAGCGCGAAGAGATCCACCGGTTCTTCTGCTGGCCCCTGACAGCGTGACGCTCGGCCGGTGCCATGGGCGCTTTCCGCCCCCCAAAACCTAGCGTCTAAAATCGTCAGCTTGTTTTCTGGGCTTTGAGCCCCTTCCGACATGTCCAAGCGCCAACTTTTCGTCACCACCGCCCTGCCGTATGCCAACGGCAATTTCCACATCGGTCACATCATGGAATACATCCAGGCTGACATTTGGGTGCGTTTTCAACGCATGCAGGGCAGCCAGGTGAATTTTGTGGGCGCCGACGACACGCACGGTGCGCCGATCATGATCGCGGCCGAAAAAGCGGGCAAAACGCCCCAGCAGTTCGTGGCAGACATCGCGGCAGGCCGCAAGCCTTATCTGGACGGTTTTCACATCGCCTTTGACAACTGGCACAGCACCGATGGCCCGGAAAACCACGAGCTGGCCCGCCAGATTTACCTGGACCTGAAGAAAACCGGCCTGATCGAGTCACGCACCATCGAACAGTTCTTTGACCCTGAAAAGAACATGTTCCTGCCCGACCGCTTCATCAAGGGCGAGTGCCCCAAGTGCCACGCCCACGACCAGTACGGCGACAACTGCGAGGTCTGCGGCGCGGTCTATGCCCCCACCGACCTGATCAACCCGTTTTCGGCCCTCTCGGGTGCCAAGCCTGAACTCAAAAGCTCCGAGCACTTTTTCTTCAAGCTGTCCGACCCACGCTGCGTCGAATTCCTGACCACATGGACGCAAGACGGCAAGCTGCAACCCGAGGTGGCCAACAAGGTCAAGGAATGGTTCAGCCAGAGAACCAACCCGGATGGCAGCAAGAGCGAAGGTCTGGGTGACTGGGACATCTCGCGCGATGCGCCCTACTTCGGCATCGAGATCCCCGACGCGCCGGGCAAGTACTTTTATGTGTGGCTGGACGCGCCTGTGGGCTACCTGGCGTCGCTCAAAAACCTGCTGGACAAACGCGGGCAGGACTACAACGCC
>JACCDQ012165714.1_pt1 | contig 12849 bp, 7 predicted proteins | sample 7446031 | NCBI WGS metagenome assembly JACCDQ01 (sample SAMN15323442, study PRJNA562643) | freshwater metagenome | isolation source: river surface water | place: USA:Blue River Watershed | collected 2017-08-17 | reverse complement strand
ATTCACTTAGAAGAGGATGCAGGCAAAAGTATTCATGATATGGATCCTGCAAATTCCTATATAGATTTAAATAGAGCGGGCACCCATTTAATTGAAATTGTAACAGAGCCATGCATACACAGTGCAGAAGAGGCGTTTTTATATGTGACCGAAGTGCGCAAACTTGTAAGATGGTTAGGAATATGTGATGGCAATATGGAAGAAGGAAGTTTGAGATGTGACGCTAATATTTCAGTAAGATTAAAAGGCGATGAAAAATTAGGTACGAGGGTTGAAGTGAAGAATTTAAATTCAATCCGAAATATAAAAAAAGCAATAGAATACGAAATTGATCGATTGGTAAGTCTAGTTGAAAAGGGTGAAAAAATTATTCAACAAACAAGAAGCTTTGACGCAAGTAACGATACCACATTTTCTATTAGAGATAAAGAAGATGCAAATGATTATAGGTATTTTCCAGACCCCGATCTAGCTCCTTTCAATTTAACGGATGAATATATCCAATCAATTAAATCGGGCTTACCTGCCCTACCCAACGAGTTAAAAAAAGAATGGGGGAATCAATTTGGTCTGAATCCTTATGATATTGATCAACTTTGTGAAAACAAACAAGAAGCAGATTTTTATTTAGCGTGGACAAACCATACCAAATTATATAAAGCAGCAGCGAATTGGATGATTGGACCCATTCGTGCTTTCCTTAACGAAAACAATAAAACTTACACAGACCTTGTACCTTTAATACCCCAACTATCTGAATTGTTGTTGATGGTAGATTCAGGCTTATTAAGTTTCTCCGTTGCTTCAGATAAAGTGTTTAAAGCAATTGTATTAGCACCACAGTCGCCATTAGCGTATGCTAAAGAACATCAACTAATTCAAAATAGCAATGAAGACGAACTCACTACATGGATAAATACGGTACTAAATAATCATCCAGACAAAGTGGACGCCTATAAAAAAGGAAAGAAAGGATTAATTGGGGTATTTGTTGGGGAAGTGAAAAAATTAAGTCAAGGGAAGGCAGATCCGAAAAAGACAACGCAGTTATTAGAAACTTTATTATCAAAATAGAAAATCATATTATGCTTAGACATTTAAGTATTGCATTATTAAGTACCCTTTTTTTATTTATATCTAGTTGTAAAGAGAAAAATCAAGAAGCACGTTATACTGTTTCGGGAACCATAAAAAATGCGGCCAATAAGCCACTTTTATTACAAGAAATTCCATACGGTGGTAAACCAATTATTACCTTGGACTCCTTAACCTTGGATGCAAATGGGAAATATAGTTTTGAATTTATTGCAAAGCAGGAAGGTATTTATAGATTAAGTAGTGGCGATGCTTTAGATATAAGTTTTATCAATGATGAGGAACAGATTCAGATAAACGCAGATGTCAATAATGCTTCTAACTACATCGTAAAAGGTTCACCTAATAGTTCTTCTTTAATTGAATACATAAAATCCTATAGAACCAAAGACTCGTCTCTATTTGCAACCTTATATGCTTTAGACAATTTACAACAAAGCAATGGCAAGGATAGTAGCATTCTATTCCTGCAACAACAAAAGGATTTAAAAATCAAAGCCTTAAATGATCATGTTGAGCAGACTATAAATAATGCAACAAGCCCAGCCCTGATCTATTTTGCATTAGGTATGGCTTTAAGATCCATGGAAATTAACAAAGTACTTGCAATGTCTAAAGCAGTTGCAGAAAAAACAAAAGCAGAGCCATTGATTGAATTTGCTAATATTTTAAGTGGTCAAGTTCAAGCTGCAAATCCAGCATCAGCAATAACAGTAGGCTCGATGGCACCCGAAATAGCATTACAAGATCCAACCGGGAAAATTATCACATTAAGTAGTTTGAAGGGCAAATATGTATTAGTTGACTTTTGGGCTAGTTGGTGTGGCCCTTGTAGAAGGGAGAATCCAAATGTGGTAGCAGCTTATGAGCAATTTAAAAATAAAAATTTCACCATATTAGGTGTTTCTTTAGACGACGACAAAGAAGATTGGCTAGCAGCTGTACAACAGGATAAATTAAATTGGTTACAAATAAGTGATTTGAAAAAATGGGAAAGTACCGTAGTAAATACCTACCAAATACAAGGCATACCATTTAATGTGCTTTTAGATCCAACTGGAAAAATTATAGCAACAGATTTAAGGGGCAGTGCATTACAAAATACTTTAAAGCAATTGCTTCCATAACTATTAAAACTAAATTGACTTAAGACTTATCCTATTTAAGTCAATCATTGTATACCTCATAAAAAAAGCGCTTCAATTATGAAGCGCTTTTTTTATTCAACAACTTTTAAGCTGCTATTTCAGTGGTATATTTTGATTACTTAGACTTTATAAAAGCTTTAATCAAAGCTGGAAGTAAAACTAAATTAGTTAAAGTACTTACCACTAAAGTGATTGATGTAAGCCACCCTAGTGCTTTAGTGCCTCCAAAGTCACTAAAACAAAATATGATAAAACCTGCAACTAATACCAATGAGGTATAGATTATACTAATACCGGTATGTTTAATCGTTTGAACAAGTGTAGTGTGTACTTGGTAATTCAAATGAGGTAATTCCTGTTTATAATTCACCAAGAATCGAATGGTTACGTCGATTGCAATACCCAATGCCACACTAAAAACTAGTACTGTAGATGGTTTTAATGAAATGCCGGTCCAACCCATGATACCAGCCGTAATAAACAAAGGCACAATATTCGGTATTAGGGAGCAGACTAAAATTGGAAAAGACCTAAACAAGAAAATCATACAAATGGCTATTAATAAAAAGGCCCAAAAAATAGATTCTCCAAGTCCTTTTACAATAAAATTACTGCCTTCTAAAAATGTGACGCTACTACCTGTAAGTACCACATTATATTTAGCTGTATCAAAAATCGCATTCGAAGCACTGTCAATTTTTTGCAGTAACAAAGGAAGTTGAGCACTACCAATATCCTTCATATTCACTGTAATCCTAGTTTCACGCTTGGATGAATCAATAAATTTATTCAATAATTGCGCAGGATTATTCCCTGTTACTTTAGTTCCCTCTTTTGGAGCAGCACTAGCAAAGTAAGGACCAATAAATGCCATCTCAGTACCAGTTGGCACAGCATAGGATAAGCTATCGCCATCATAGAATGCCTGCTTGGCAAATTTCACACCTTCTAATAAGCCCAATGGCTTCCCTAATTCTGGTTGTTCAAGTAAAAATGTATTCAATTCTTCTATTTGTTCTAAGGGCTTAATTGATCTAATTAAACCATTTGGCTTTTTGGTGTCAACCACAATCTCCAATGGCATTACACCACCCGCATTTTGCTCAAACCATTTTAGATCGGTGTATAATTTATCTTGTTTAGGTAAGTCGTCTACGATAAATGCTTCTTTTTTAATCTGTAAAACACCTACCAAAGAAACAAGTACTGCAAGAATAGTAATACCCAAAACCCACTTGGTGTGCGTAAAAGCCCATCGCTCTATTCTTAATAAAATTTGCTCTAAATATTTATTCTCAAGGTATCGAACATGTTTTGCTTTAGGGGCTGGCAAATAAGAAAGAATAGGTGGGATAAAAAATAAACTAATGAAAAACAAAATCATGATATTCATGCCCGATACCCATCCAAATTCTCTAAGCAAGGGACTCTTAGTCAATGCAAATACAAAGAACCCTATAGCTGCTGTTATATTACAAAATAGCGTCACCACCCCCATTCTACCCACCATTTGAACAAGCGCTTTGTCTTTATCTAAAGTCTCCTTAAAAGAAGTATGGTATTTATTTAAAAAATAGATGCAATTAGGTATACCTATCACCACAATCAATGGCGGGATTAGTGCAGTCAATAAGGTGATTTTTTGACCCAATAAAACCATGCTTCCTAAACTCCAAATAACGCCTATTAAAACCACTGCCAAACTCATTAGGGTAGCAGAGATAGACCTGAAAAATAATAATAAAGTAATTGCCGATAATACAAGAGACCCAATTAAAAACCAAAGCATTTCCTTTTTAATTCTATCCGCCATGATTGTACGGATAAATGGCAGACCGCTCACATATACTTCGGTATGGGTAGATTGACTAAATTGATCTAAGTCGCTTTGTAAACCCGCTATAATTTTTGTTCTAGACCCACTATTGATAGAATCAGCAATGAAAGAGACTGCCATGATATAACTACTACTGTCTGGATTATACAATAGGTATTTATAAAAAGGGAGGTTTTCAAAGGTATTTTTGTCTGCAAGTAGCAAGCTATCATTAGTATAAGGTGCATGAAATATTCTTGAGGCATTGAATTTTGTATCAACACTGTCTTTTACGATTGTATAAGTTGTTGGTATACTCATTACTTCTGCCACAGAAGTATTTTGTTTTATTTTTTTATGTAATGCATCAACTTGATTAAAGTAATTTATTGTATAAAACGAGTCTGTCTTAAAGCCCACAACCACAGTCGTTCCATCCACACCATATTTTTTAACGAAATTATTATAGACTACAAACTTTGGATTATCCGAAGGGATGGCCTTGGTATACTCATAGCTCAATTTTATTTGAGCAGCAAAGTAACCCATTACAATCGTAGAGAGTACAACAAAAAACAAGTATGTTTTTTTAAACTTTAAAATATTTTGACCTAAACGATACCACATAATAATTAATTTAAAATTAGACAACCCATAAATAAGCTGCCAATTGTGTAAACACACCTATGAAAAGACCAACAACCAATTCTTTCTTACTATGATCACTCACAACCAATCTTGCACTTATCACCAGTGCTGTTAGAATAATCCCAAGCGGCACCCAAATCGAGTTCGTTACTGGATAAAAAACACTAACTAATATAATTGAAGTGGTAATGCCTGCAATACCCATTGCATGTAAACTTACTTTCATGAAATTGTTTACGGTCATGCCAATCGCGCTTGCAACAAAAATTCCTAGGTAAAAGAATTTTAAAGCAATAGGTTGGTCTGTGAAGTTTCTACTTAAATAATACATCCACCAATAAAAAAACATGGTGATGACATAGGGAATGATTCGTTCTTTTTGTGTTCTTAGAAAAATGCTGTCACTCAACTTTAATCTCCATAATAAGAACACAGCAAATGCAGGAAAAAAGGCAGTCAACCATGCCACACTGAATAAACGCATTTTTAATTGCCAATCCGTTATACCCACGAATTCAAAAGGTAGGACCTGCATTAAATAAAGGAAAAAATAAGTTGGGATAAAAAGCGGATGAAATACATAGGACAATAAATGTGCTATATACTTCACGATCATTGGTTGGGATTTTTCCATATTGTGTTGGTCTACCATTCTTTTCTAAGTCTAGCGACTGGTATGTTTAATAATTCTCTATATTTTGCGACAGTTCTTCTTGCTATATTATAACCCTTTTCTTGTAATAACTCTGTTAATTCATCATCACTCAAGGGCTTTAATTTATCTTCCCCTTCAATTAATTCCTGAAGGATTGCTTTTACTTCCTTCGTGCTTACTTCCTCCCCACTATCTGTGGTCAAAGATTCACTAAAAAAGTATTTTAATAAATAAGTGCCAAATTCAGTTTGCACATATTTACTATTCGCTACCCTACTCACAGTAGACACATCTAGGTTCGTTTTTTCTGCAATATCTTTTAAAATCATAGGACGCAAAGAAGTAGTATCCCCACTTAGGAAAAAGGCAGATTGATACTCTAAGATTGCATTCATGGTTAACAACAAAGTTTGTTGTCTTTGTAAGATCATCTCAATAAACCACTTCGCTGCATCAATTTTTTGTTTAATAAAAAAAACTGCTTCTTTTTGTGACTTGTCTTGCTTCTTGCCCCCTTCATATTCTTTTAACATCAATTTATAATCATCGCTTATGACCAAAGGCGGCGCATTACGACTATTCAATGTCAACTCTAACTTTCCATTATTAATCAATACAGTGAAGTCTGGAATGATATACATTTCCGCTTCATTATTATAACTTGTTTCTGCGCCAGGCTTAGGATTTAATGTAAGAATCTGATGTAAGACTTCCTTCATACCAGATTCATCTAAATGAAGGCTTCTTTGTATTTTATCATAATGCTTACGGGTAAATTCTTCGAAGTATTTTTCGATAATCATGATGGCAATCTTTCTAGCCTCATCATCCGAATATAATTTACCTCTATTATCAGATAAATGCGCCGACTCGCCTTCACCCTTGCTGCGTAATTGTATCAATAAACATTCTTGCAAATCTCTAGCCGCAATACCAACCGGCTCAAATGATTGCACCTTTTTTAAGATAAGTTCAATTTCTTTTTCTTCGACCCACATACTTTGCTTGAATGCAAGGTCGTCGGCAATAGATTGCATTGCTCTTCTTAAATAGCCATCATCGTCTAAACTTCCGATAATTTGTTCTGCAATTTTAAATCCCCTTTCGTCAAGAGCTAACATGCTCAATTGATCCATCAACACTTCGTGCAGACTCATTTCTGCTTTTATGGGAATGACTTTATCGTTGTCTAATTCTGGATAAAATTCGTCTCTGGTTTTATAGTCGGCCACTTCATCATCATAACTATACTCACTCAATTCTTCATTACTCATCTCGAATTCATCCACAGGAACCGCTTCCTCATCCTCATGCATATCCTGTAGCAATTCATCATTCATCTCCTCTGGGGAAGTAAAGTCTGACTCTAGCAATGCAGCATCTATCTCTAAAGCTGGATTTTCTTCCAACTCTTCTTTAATTCTTTGCTCAATTTGCGCACTAGGAATTTGCAACAACTTCATCAATTGGATTTGCTGAGGCGACAATCTTTGTAATTGTCTTTGCTGCATGGATTGTCCTAATGCCATAACCCTAGCTTATGCTACAATTTGTTTTAATACAGCTAAGAAAGCTGCACCTTTTTGATGCACCTGCTCTTCTGTCCATGTTAAACTAATTGCAGTAGAAATACATTTACTCATTACAGCATCACTCTTAGAGAAATCTGTATGTTGTAATGCTAATAAAGCTTTTTGTTGTGCCTCAGACAAAGGATACAAACTGGTTGCGTTTTTTAAATGATCCCACTTTTTAATATAATGCCAATTATTAGCAAACCAATAAAAATTTCCTGCTAAAATCCCGGCTTCTTTAAATGCTGCAATGGCTTTTTCTGTGTGCTCTTGACTTGGCAAGAACCAAGTTAAAAAGCTTGCACTATCTCCAGCAGGATCTGGCACTACTCTAAATTGAATACCAGGAACTTGCTCTAAATAAGAACGTAAAATTTGGTTATTCTTTTTTTGAATCGCTAAAAAAGTATCTAGCTTTCTGATTTGCGCTAATCCTACTGCAGCATGTAATTCACTAATTCTAAAATTATAACCTAATGCAGGATGTAAATCTGCACCTCTATCTACCCCTAAATGATCATGTCCATGATCTGTAAATGCATCCGACTTGGTATAGACCTCTTTATCATTGGTCATCACAACCCCACCTTCACCGCATGTAATTGTCTTTACAAAATCAAATGAAAATGTTCCAGCATGGCCAATGGTTCCTAAATGCTTCCCTTTATAAGTACCTCCGATACTCTGACAAGCATCTTCAAGTAAAATTAAATTATGTTCTTTACAGATGGCAACCAATGCATCCATATCTGCCATACTACCACACGTATGCACTGGCATCACACATTTGGTTTTTGGCGTAATCGCAGCGCGCACAGCAGCTGGTGATAAAGTTAAGGTTTCATCAATATCCACTAAGACAGGAATGGCACCTGCACTTAATATTGCTTCGAAACTTGCCACAAATGTAAAAGCAGGCATAATGACTTCATCCCCCGCACCAATCCCTAGGGCAGCCATCGCAGTTGTTAATGCAGCTGTGCCACTTGATGTTAGTTGCGCATATTGTGACCCAAAAGTGCTACAAACAGCTGCTTCAAGTTCTTTCGATTTCCAAATCCCCTTTCTGGGACCATCAAATCCATAACGCATTAAAATTCCTGTCTCTAGGACTTCATTTACTTCTTTCTTTTCTTCTTCTCCAAAGAATTCAAAACCGGGCATATGCTTGATTTTTAATGATAAACAAAGGTAGTTTAAAAAATGAAAATTGAGGGTTTTTCCGTATTTTGCAGTCTTAAAAAAAGACTAGATCCCATGGAGTATAACAAATTGATTTCCGTATCTGGAATGTCCGGTTTATTTGAATTATTGACAAGTAAAAGTGATGGCGCAATTGCGAGATCACTTGAGACAAATGCCACCCAATTTATCAGTTCTAGATCCTACCAATTTTCTCATTTAGAGAGCATTGAAGTGTTTACTACCAAGGAAAACGTGTTTTTGGCGGAAGTTTTTATCGCAATGGGCAAGTCAAAAGAAGCTTTACCAAATGAAAAAGATGCAAAAGCAACTCAAGCCTACTTCAAAAAAGTATTCCCAAATATGGATTTTGAACGTGTTTATGCCAGCGATATGAAGAAAATGGTAAAATGGTTTACACAATTACAAGCACACAAAGTAGAGCCAACATTGCCTGAATTAGATGAAGAAGAAGCAGAAGCATAGTGGCTTAAGATAATTGATCCATAGCGCTGATACACAACTGAACGCTTTCAATAAATTTTGACATAAAAGGCTTACCTAATAACAGGTAAGCCTTTTTTTATCCTTAAATTGCAGTATATAAATTACTTATGAAAAGATTAAGTTTAACCATCTTGCTGATTGCCGTTTTGGGCACCATTGCGCATGCGCAAAAAATGAATGAGAAAAAGTGGGTAAGAAAGCAGTTTTCTGCTTTGAATATGAATGAGAAAATTGGACAGCTAATGGTGCTAAGAGCCCATAGCGAATGGAAACAAGATAAAATAGATTCACTAGGTGATTTGATTAAAAAATACAATGTGGGTGGCTTATGCTTTTTTCAGGGCGGACCTGTTCGTCAAGCAATGCAAACAAATCAATACCAAAGCATCGCGAAAACCCCTTTATTTATTACCATCGACGCAGAATGGGGCGTAGGCATGCGTTTGGATAGCGTTGAAATGTTTCCAAGACAATTGTCCATGGGGGCTTTTGCTTCTAGTAATTTAGTGTATCAAATGGGTGCGGCTATCGCAGATCAATGCAAGCGATTGGGTATTCAAATCAATTATGCACCAGATATTGATGTAAACAATAACCCATTAAACCCCGTTATAAATGACCGTAGTTTTGGTCAAAGTAAAGAGAAAGTCATTCAACAAGGGGTTGCTTTCATGAAAGGCATGCAAGACAATGGCGTAATGGCTACTGCAAAACATTTTCCAGGACATGGCGATGTAACAGTTGACTCTCATAAGGATTTACCGGTGATCAAAAAATCAAAAGAAGCTTTAGATAGTTTAGAATTAGCGCCCTTTAAAGCATTAATTGATGCAGGAATAGAATCTGTCATGGTGGCGCACCTATCTGTTCCGGCAATTGATGATAGACCAAAATATGCTACATCCATCTCTCCGAAAGCGGTGAATGATTTATTAAAAAAAGAGTTGGGCTTTAAAGGGATCAGTGTTACTGACGCGATGGATATGAAAGCAATTGCAAATTATTTCCCACAAGGCGAAGCCAATGTGCAAGCCATTTTAGCAGGAAATGATATGTTATGTTTGCCTGGTGATATTGATCAATCAATACAAAAAGTAAGAGCTGCAGTAAAAGAAAGAAGAATAAAACGTTCGGATATTAATGCTAGAGTTAGAAAAATATTAACCGCTAAATACAAGTATGGCCTTTCTTCATTTCAACCAATTGATACCACAAATATCATTGCAGACTTGAATCAATCTGTTGCAACCATCAACGCTGCAATGGCTGCTCAATCACTCACCTTTTTAAGAGCAACAAATAGCCCTGAATTAAATAATAAAACTGCCTATCTTGCCATCAATGCAAAATCTACTAATGCATTAACAAATGCGATCGCATCTAATTATGGTGTTAAGGTTTTTCATACAAAAGGGAAAGATGCAAATGAATTAGCTTTAATCAATGATAGTTTAAAGAGCTATGACCAAGTGATTATAGGCTTACATGGCTATAACAGAAGACCAGCAAATCATTTCGAAATTCCGGCCGCTACATTGCAATTTTTAAACGGTATGGGACATGAAAATTGGATCCATTTAATTTTCGGCAACCCTTACGCTGTAGCCGATTTTAGTAAAATCAATAACATTTTATTAGCTTACGAGGATACAAAATATAGTCATGTTGCTGCACAAAAATGGCTCGAAGGAAAAGCGCAAGCAAGTGGTATTTTACCAGTAAGTATATCAGCTGGTTTGAACTATGGAATGCTTTCAGAAGCGCCAGTTAAAAAAAAAATTCTGACCGAACAATGTCTTCCAGCAATTATTGATCAAACAAAATTGGCTGTTATAGATTCAATTGTTGCAGATGCTATATTGCAAGAAGCAATACCAGGATGTCAGGTATTAGTAGCTAAAGACAATCAAATTGTATTCAATAAAAGCTATGGGACTATTGCAGGGAAGAATACATCCAAGGTAACCAATGCTACTTTATATGACTTAGCTTCTGTAACAAAAACAAGTGCTACTACGGTTGCCATCATGAAGCTAGTAGACGAAGGCAAAGTAGATATTGAAAAAACGATTGGCGATTACCTTCCATGGGTAAAAGGCAATCCAAAAGCAAAGATCAAGTTAAAGGAATTATTATTACACGAGGCGGGCTTATACCCTTACATCAAATTTTACGAATCTTTATTAGACAAATCGGGCAATATTGATCCAAAATGGATTGTGCCTGTTCAAGATGCGGGGCATCAATTAATGGTAACGCCTGGCAAATATCTTGCCAATGAATTCATGGACAGCATACGTATTAAAATACTAAACAGCCCCATTTCGACGCCAGGAAAATACATTTACAGTGATAATGATTTTATTTTTTTAGGCAATATTGTTGAACAAGTAACAGGCATGAATCTACAAGAATATTGCACTAAAACTTTTTATGGCCCAATGCAAATGCGTACAACAGGATTCCTACCCCTGAATAGAGCAGAGAAATCAAACATTGCAGCAAGTGAATTAGATCATTATTTTAGAAAAGAGCTTATCCAAGGATCGGTGCATGACGAAGGCGCTTCAACAATGGGTGGTATTGCAGGCCATGCTGGCCTATTTAGCAATGCAACTGATTTAGCAAAATTATACATGATGCTTTTGAACAATGGCATTTGGGATGGACAAGTATACTTAAAAACCGAAACGATTAAAAAGTTTACAAGTTACCAGTCTGACAATAGCAGACGTGGACTTGGTTTTGATAAAACAGCGAAAGACAATGCAAGTTCAAAGGACCCCTATCCAAGCTTAAGCGCACCTAATAGTGTTTTTGGACATACAGGATTTACAGGCACTTGTGTATGGGCAGACCCAGAAAATCAATTGTTATATATTTTCCTTTCCAACAGAGTATATCCAACTAGAGACAATAAAGCTTTTAGTAAATTAAATTTAAGGGCGAAAATCCAAGAGCAAATTTATCAAGCGATAAAAAAGTAATATGCAAAAATGGTTTTTTAATTTATTACTTCTGCTAGGAACGAATGCTGGACTGAATGCACAAATTCAATTAGGTCCAGTTGGAAGTTGGCGTGCGCATTTTTCAAATGCAAGGATTCAGCAAATCATAAAAGGTGATCAATTATATGTGGCAGCAGAAAATCAAATTATTACCATCAATGCAAAACAAGAATTAGACTATTTGAATACCACCACTGGTTTGCATTCAATTGGTATTCATAAAATAGGATGGAATCCTATAGCGCAACAACTAATTGTTGCTTACAAGAATAATCGAGTAGATATCTTGCAAGGCGATCAAGTGACCCTAATTGATGATATTGAATTAACGAATCTTTTTTCAAATAAGTCCATCAATGACCTTTTTATTTTTAACAACTATGCCTATCTTTCTTGCAGCTTCGGTATTGTGGTGATTGATCTAATAAAAAAAGAAATTAAGGAAACCATCTTCCCAAACAATGCCCGACAAATTGTTCCTGTATTACAAACAATCTATTTTAATAATAAATTATATGCTTTAACAGAACAAGGTGTATGGTCTATCAATTTTGCGCAAAATATTGGCTGGGAAAAAGAAAATATAAATAGTACAGCTGCACTTCAAGAAATGTTTGTTTTTAAAAACCAATTATACTTTGCCACAAAGCAAGATATATATGAGTTTCAATCAAATAACCCAGTTTTCCAAATTAATACCGGCAGTATTCAGGCAGTTACAGTTGATCAAGAACAGATTTATGCCCTTGTTCATCAGGGAGAAAGGGGCGCAATGATTCAACTTGATAGTAGCAAAATAAATAGGACTGTCATTGATTCAACTATACTAGAACGCCCCGTATCGCTATTAAAGGAGGGCAATATAATTTGGATAGCAGATATAAATAAAGGTTTATATCAAAAAAAAGAGCAGGCAAAATGGATCCCATTGGGAGGTCCCTTTTCTCCTATAACAAGTCAATATGCTGTAGCAAATAACCAATTATTAATGAGTTATGGAGCTGGCAAAAAAGGGGTGTCTAGCTTTGATGAAAATGGCTGGACGAACTTCAATCAATTACAAAATTTAACTTTGTCAAATATTACATCTGTCGCTATAGATGTTAAAGATCAAAGTTGGTGGATGGGCATGGGTGCACAATTAGTTAATTACAATCCTTTACAAAGCACTGCAACAGTGACAATACCACATCCAAATTCAGGTGTAATTCAATCT
>JACCDQ010715401.1_pt1 | contig 12849 bp, 9 predicted proteins | sample 7446031 | NCBI WGS metagenome assembly JACCDQ01 (sample SAMN15323442, study PRJNA562643) | freshwater metagenome | isolation source: river surface water | place: USA:Blue River Watershed | collected 2017-08-17 | reverse complement strand
GTGTAGGAAATATCGGTCAGAATCAGACCGACGAGATAGAGCACCGAGCCCAGAAAGACCATCGCCCGCACCACCGCAAAATCCTGTGCGGCGATAGCATCAATGGTGTAACTCCCCAGACCCGGAATACCAAAGAAGGATTCAATCAGCAGCGAGCCCAGAAAGAGTGAGGGGATCACAACCACAACCCCGGTCAGAATCGGGATCAGGCCATTACGCAAGACGTGGCCAAACAGAATGCGCGTTTCGCTCAACCCCTTGGCGCGAGCGGTTCGCACGTAATCGCGACCGATTTCTTCCAGAAACAGCGTGCGGTACCAGCGGGTCGCGCCGCCCAACCCGGCAATCACACCCACCGCCACGGGCAGCACCAGAAAATGCCAGGCCACCCAGGGGTTGCTGTCGTAACCGGAGATGGGCACCAGCTTGAGCATACGGGCAAACAGGAATTGCCCGCCGATAATGAAGAAAAGCGACGAGATCGACATCAGGGTCACGCACACAACCACCCCGGTGCGATCTAGCCAGGTGCCGCGGAACAGAACAAGCAGCAATGCCAGGCTTACCGTAAGGCCGAGGCCCACCACAAAGGTGGGCACGGCAATGGCCAGCGAGGGACCCATCCGTTCGCGGATTTCTCGACCGATATCGCGCCCGTCTTCGCTGCGACCAAAATCACCGGCAAAGAGCGTGACCGACTTCTCGTAAAAAATGGTGTCGGTGAGCTGTTGTACGCCCGCAGCCGCGTCGTTGACGAAGAGTGGTTTGTCATAACCGCGGGCGGCTTTCCATTGCTGGATCGCTTCGGGCGTGACGCGTTTGACGCCCAGCTGCATGCGCGCCATATCGTCGGGGCTGTTCACCATGAAGAACAGACCGAAGGTGATGAGGTTCACCCCGATCAGAATCGGTATGGCGTAGAGCACACGCCGGAGCAGATAGCGCCACATCAGGGCAACCTCGCCTTCTGTCCATAGGCATCGAGCCCGGCGCGGGCACGATACGCACGGATCGCCGGCCATAGCAGCGCAAGCACGCCGCCGAGGATCAGCACAATAGGCCAGCGCAGCGGTGCGTGCCACGCGGTGCGCGCAGCGGCCCGTGAGGCGGCATCAATGCGCTGGTACTTGAGTGTGTTGTTGGCCACGTTATTGGGTTTGAAGTTCTGCAGCCAGCTCTGACGCAGCACATAGGATTTGGGATAGAACCAGTACACCCAGGGGGCATCGTCACGCACCAGTTGCAGCATCCGGTTGATGACGGCCTGACGCTCCGGGCCATTCGGCAGATTCTTCATGATCGGAAACAACCGGTCGAATTCCGGGTTGTGATAGTTGGCCGTGTTCTCGCCGCCATGGGCGATCTTGCCCTCCGGCCCATACAGCAGGAAGAAGAAGTTTTCCGGGTCAGGGTAATCGGCATTCCAGCCCATGAAGTACAGCTGGGCGCTGCCCTTACGGAGTTTTTCCTGGAAGCGGTTGAAGTCGGTACTGCGGACCACAAGCTGGATGCCCAGTTGTGATACCTGCCGCGACATCCAGTCCATCGTGGCCTTGTCACCGAGCCCACCCGACGTGGTATCCAGATTCAGCACCAGCGGCTGGCCAGTCTGAGCATCGCGCCCATCGGGCCAGCCGGCTTTGGCCAGCAGCACCCTGGCTTCGTCCAGGCTACGGCGATGCGGGGCGCCGTCCTTCCAGGTATAGACCACCGGGTTGATGCCGTCCTCACCGCTCTGATAACCAAAGATCCCCGGCGGGATCGGGCCCATGGCTGGTTGGCCCCGACCGTTGAGGAAGATGGAAATGAACTCTTCCTGATCGAGCACGATCGACAAGGCCTGGCGCAACAACTTGGCACGACGCTGATCATCGGTGCTCTTGCCACCGACCACGGGGTCGGCCAGATTGAAACCCATGTAATAGATCGAGGTACGCACCGACGTTTGCAGTGCGATGTCCTGTGCTGCCATGGCGGGCGAGACATTAACGTCGCCATCGATGTTGACGCGCACCGCCTGATCAAAGCTGTCGGAAGATATGCCGGAAAGATCGTAATAGCCCTGCAGGAACTTGTTCCAGTACGGCAGACTTTCTTTCTCGCGGCTATAGACCACACCGTCGATCAGCGGCAACCGGGCATCACAATCCTTGAGCAGCCCGGCCGCGGCATCCGCTGCCTCTCCCTGACAGGGATAGCGTTCTTCATGGAAGTTCGGGTTACGGGCCAGCACGATCCGCGCATTGGGATTGTTATGCACCATCATGTAGGGGCCCGTACCGACCGGCCAGGTATCGAGCCGGACATTGCCGCTGCGGAGTGCTGGCTGGCCATAGAACTGATCCACCTCACGCGGCACCGGCGCAAAGAAGTTCATCGCCAGCCAGTAGGTGAACTGCGGGTACTTGCCGACCAGCGTAATCTCCAGCGTCCGGTCATCAATAGCCACGGCACCGGGCAAGGCCAGCGTATCGAGGTCGATCCAGGCGCCCGGTTGCGTTGATTGTGCCGCACGGATCTGGCCGGCCAGGTCTTCAAGCCCCAATATGTGGGCGGCCATGGTGCCGTAGATCGGCGAATGCACCGCCGGATTGGCCAGCCGCTTGATCTGGTACACATAGTCCTGCGCTTTCAGCGCACGGGTGCCAGGTTCGGGCAACGCCATCGGCCCGGTCGGGCCCTGCACCTGGCGGGCCTCAGACGCGCTGAGTGCCATGTACCGGGGGGTGCCGTCTGCATTCTGACTGAAGGCCGGATGCGGCTGATAGCGTACATCCGGACGCAAGCTCATCCGGTATACCGTTCTGGCCACCTGATCAGCCGGGGCGGATTCAGGCAACAAGGCACCGGCTTTATTAAAGAAACGGATCTGCGGCATGGCCGTCATGGTCGACGGCATCAGCACATAGGGGCGCTTGAGGTAGTGATACTGCAGTGGCGGCTCGTAGATCTGGGCGATGAAGCCGATTTCGCTGTCGGTATAAGAAATCGCCGGGTCCAGATGCTTGGGTCGTTCGGCAAATGCGCTGTAGAGCCGGTTACCGCCCTGCTCGTCGGCCGGATAGGGATCGTTCCACTCCGAACCACAACCACTCAGGCCCAGAATCAGCAGCAGCGCCGCCATGACCGGCAGGCAGGTGATTCGATCGGCCATCCGGCGCAAGACACTGGGCAAAAAAAGCATGCTGATAGTCTAACTGATCTGCCCCTGCTTCAACGTATAATCATGGGATTGTTACTAGTGCTTAGGAGTCATCATGGGTTTCCTCGCTGGCAAGCGCATTCTGATTACTGGTCTGCTCTCCAAACATTCGATCGCCTACGGCATTGCCAAGGCCTGCCATCGTGAAGGGGCCGAGCTGGCCTTTACCTTCCAGAACGAACGTTTCCAGGAGCGCGTCGCCAAGTTTGCCGATGAATTCGGCAGCAAGCTGGTTTTCCCGTGCGATGTCAGTGTCGATGCTGATATCGACAACCTGTTCGTGGCACTGGGTAAAGAATGGGAAGGTCTGGATGGTCTGGTGCACTCGATCGCTTTCGCCCCGGCTGAAGCGCTGGAAGGTGACTTCCTCGATGGCATCACCCGTGAAGCCTCGCGCATCGCCCACGACGTGTCGGCCTACAGCTACGCCGCACTGGCCAAAGCTGCCCGCCCGATGCTGCTCAAAGGCAACAATCCGGCCCTGCTGGCACTGACCTACCTGGGCGCCGAGCGTGTGATGCCCAACTACAACCTGATGGGTATGGCCAAGGCCAGCCTGGAAGCCGCTACGCGCTACATGGCCGTTTCGCTTGGCCCGCAGAATATTCGTGTGAATGCCATCTCGGCCGGCCCGATCAAGACGCTGGCTGCTTCGGGGATTGGTAACTTCGGCAAGCTGCTGGCTCACAACGCCAAAGTGGCCCCGCTACGCCGTAACGTCACCACCGATGAAGTCGGTAACGTGGCCGCCTTCCTGCTGTCGGATCTGGCCAGCGGCATGACCGGGGAAATCACTTACGTTGACTCCGGTTTCAACATAACTGCTCTCGGCGCCGAAGAAGTCTAACTGGCGCGCATCAACAAAAAAGCAGGGAGACCCCCTGCTTTTTTTGTGCCCTAAACCTGAAGACTAGACGACCGTCACGAGCGGGCTCGGCGCAGTCGGTTGCTATTGCTTGTCGGCCTCGGGACGCTTGGCGATCTTGACCGGATGCTGATGACGCAACGCCACCATCAGACTCACCACATCGGCCTGCTGCACACTCTGCTGGTACGCCGCCGCGATCTGGGCACGTTTTTCATCGGATAGTTTGCTACCGGCACGTACTGCCGAGACCTTGAACAGCACATAGCCTTCAGCACCCGCCTGCCCCCCGGTATAGGCCGGGAGTTTGGCGGCATCAACGCCCGAGACCTTCTGGACTGCTTCGGGCGTTAAGCCATTAGGCTGCAGACGCGACACGCTCTTGACCGGCGACCACTTCACATCGGCAGGCTTGCCGTCACGAAGCTCGGCCAGACGCGCCTCACCCACGCTGGTGGCTTTTTCGACGGCGGCCTTACGCTGCAGATACGAACGGATTTCGCCCGAGACCGATTCGAACGGGCGCAGCGATACCGGTTCGTACGCTGTGACACGAACGGAGATCAGCACATTCGGCGCCACCTCGATGGCCGCACTGTTACGACGATCTTTCAGGCTGGCCGGGTTAAAGATGGCCTGCAGCACCTTGGGGTTAGCGAGCAGCCCTTGGGCACCCTGACCATTGGCGCTGATCCAGTTGCTCTCTTCCACTTTGAGATTGAGCGCCTTGGCCACATCCTTGTAGGTATCGGATTGCTCGTACACCATATTGCTAAAGTTCTCGGATTCCTTGGCCACGACCTTCGGGTCATTGAGCACGACGTAGGCAACCTTCACGCGCTCGGGTAGCTGGAACTGACGCGCATTCGATTCATAAAACTGGCGGACCGCGTCATCATCCACACTCACCGACTTGAGATAGTCGGCTGCTGGCACCAGTGACACGGCAACATCCCGTTCCTGGGTTTCGGCATCGATAATCTGGTTGAGCTGGGTCTTCGAAATCTGGGTGGTGGCCGCAACGCCGCTGACCAGCATCTGACGGGTCAGATCACGGCGCAGATTCTGCTCAAAACTACTCGGGGTCATACCCTGGGCACGCAGCACCTGTTCGTATTTGGCCGGCGAGAACTTGCCGTTCTCCTGGAAGGCCGGGATCTGGGCGATCAGTTCGCGCAGGATGACATCATTGGCTGCAATGCCCAGACGCTCCGATTCGACCAGCAAGAGGCGCTGTTCAACCAGTTCGTTCAGAACACTCTGGCGGAACTCCGGTGATTCGAACAGACGGGGATCAACCGAGCCGCCCTGACGGGCACGGATCTGGTCGGCCCGCTCACGCATGGCGACATCAAGCTGCTGCAGCGTGATCTTGCTGCTGCCGACCCGGGCGACTTCATCCGTCGAAGCGGCATCCTTGAAGTAGGAGTCGATGCCCCAGAAGGCAAATGGCAGCGTGATGAGCGCCAGCAGAATCTGTACGAATTTACGGTGCTTGTTAACAAGATCAAACATGAATAAAACCCGACACTAGGCAGAAGAAGAAAAACGACGCGACATTACACCACGGATCACGCTGATCCCGAGCACGATGGTGAGGACCGGATCAAAGAGATAGTCGAAGAGATTGTCCGAAGTCAGTCCGTGCAGGCCATACACGGCCAGGCTCAGCGCCAGCAGCAAGGTAAGCCCGGGCAATGCGCGGCCACGCCACAGCACCCAGGCCCCCAGCAAGAGCAGTAACAAGCGGGGCTGGTAACCATAGGCATACGGATCCACCGGGCCCGAACCCAGTGCCAGCACATAGAACAGCACCAGCCCGGCCAGCAACCACAGACGGCGTCGGAAAGGTAATTCCGCCGTGACCCACGAGCGAAACAACCCCGGAAAACCAAACCAGACAAAAAAGACGACCCAGGTCACCGGGGCCAGATCACCGGTAAAACCATAAACATGGCGCCAGATCGGCAAGCCGCCGACCGGCACAAGCAACAGGGCGGCGGCCAGCAATAGAAACGCCCGGGTGCGCGCGGGCCCAGTGCTGAAGCGGTCACGGATCAAAGTAAGGGGCAGATTCATCGGGGCACCGCCGGCACAATGGGGTTACCGGGTTGATTCAGCCAGGCCTGGCTGAATACGGCATGGCGGATCCCCTGACGCTTCCAGGTATATACCAGATGGATGGTGCCGCGCCGATCCTGCAATAAGGTGGGATAGGAAAATTCGTCGCGGTCATCGGAGCTATCTTCGACGATACGGACCAGGGTCCAGGTGTCGCCACGATCCGTCGAGCGCAGGAGCGAGAGCCGGTTCCGGTTACCCGGAATCGGGTTACAGGCCATGAGCAGGCTGCCATCGCGCAGGCCGATCATGGCGGCGGCTGAATTGGGGTTAGGGATTTCGCGGGGCGATTTCTGCACCCAGCTCTGACCGGCATCGCGCGTTTCACTCCACTGGATGCGGTTCTCTCCGGGGCCGGCATCGCGCAGGGCGGCGACGGCGTGTTGCGGGTCGAGCGGTACGACGGCCGGTTGCAAGGTGGCGCGCGGCATCGACATCCGTGATTTGCCCAGCACCCGGCCATCCGGCGTGAGATGCAACCACTCGCCATGCTTGTTGATGAACTCGTGATACACGGGCAAGCCCAGGCTGCCATCGGCGTAACCGACAGCGGGGTTACGCACCAGCGTGCTCAGATTGAAGAAGGGGCTGGTAATGAGGCGTTGCGGTGGCGACCAGGAGCGCCCGCCATCCGCCGACAGACTGCGGTTGATGGCACTCCCCGCCCAACCCCCGTAGGAGACGCTGACAAAATAGAGCTGCAGTCTGCCGGGCTCGGCGACCAGTAGTGGATTACCGAGCTTGCGGATGTTACGACCCATCTGCTGTTGCACGCCTTCGCGGGTCATCATCACGCCGGCCGGTTGCCAGGGCGACCCGGTCGTCCAATCCGACTGATACAGCGATACATCGGCCGCCCCTTCGCGGCTACCACCAAACCAGGCGGCCAATAGCTGCACCGGACTATCAACCTGAGCGCCCTTGGCTGGCAGCACTTCGGTCAGGGTGGCGGCATGCGCCGAGGGGGTGGGCCGAGGCAGATCCGACCAGCTGAATCGTGCAGGCAGGCTGGCCGCCTGCTGACGGGCCAGTTTTTCGGCAGCGGGGTCCACCGCCGCCACGGCAAAGGCGGGTGCATCAGCTGAACCCGGAACCCGCTGACCGGCAAAGGCCAGAATCAGGGCGCCGGCAAAAAGCATCGTCGGGAACCACCGGCTAAGCACGGGAACTCCCGGAACGCGGGTATCGAGGAAGTGACTGCCCGGCGGGCTGCACGGCGGAAAGCGGGAACATACCGGCATTTTATCCCAAGGACAGGTATCATTCAGTCTTCGCCGGACCACTACCCCCGGCTTTGCCCGACCGACTGATGGATATCCGTTTCCAACGCGCCGTAGACAAGTATGCAGGGGTTCCCCTCTGCGCCCTCTTCACCGCCTGGGATTGGTGTCTGCGTAAGCTGGGTCTGCGCCGCAAGCGCGCCGCGTCGCCACAACGCATTCTGGTCATTCTGCTCTCCGAAATGGGCAGCCTGGTGCTGGCTGAACCCATGTTCCAGGCCATTCGCAGCCGTTACCCCGGGGCCGAACTGCATGTGATGCTCTTCGCCAAGAACCGCGAGGTGCTGGATCTGCTCAATGTGGTCCCGCCGCAGAATGTGATCACCCTGAACGATGCCGATCTGAAGGATTTTGCCCGGGATCTGTGGGAAGCCCTGCAGAAAATGCGGGCGCTGCGTTTTGATGTGGTCATTGACTGCGAACTCTTTGCCCGCGTCAGCAGCCTGATCGCCTACCTGTCCGGCGCCCCGGTGCTGGTCGGTTTCGAGCCGCATACCCAGGAAGGCCTCTATCGGGGGGGCTATCTAACCAACCCGGTGATGTACAACCCGTACCGGCATCTCAGCCACCAGTTGCTGACCATGGTGGATGCGATCGATTCGACGACCCACCCGGCCGGTAAAACGCTGCCACCGGACGCACCCATCATCCCGCCGACGCTGGAATTTCATCCGGGTGAAGTGGATGCCGAAGCCGCCAAACTTGAAAGTGATTTCCCAACAATCGCCGGTAAACCATTGGTTCTTATATACCCGAGTGGTGGCATCCTGCCGATTCGAGCCTGGCCGCTGGAAAGCTATTACCGCGTGGCCGACCACTTCCTGCAACAGGGTTATGCCGTCGGTGTGATCGGCCTGAAGGGCGACAAAGCCTTCGGTCAATCGGTCCTGAACCATTGCCGCAACCCGATGTGCATCGATCTGACGGGCTACACCCGATCCGTCCGTCACCTGCTGGCTCTCTTCCATCGCGCGGCCCTCCTCATTACCAATGATGGTGGCCCGGGACAGTTTGCCGCCATGACACCGATCCCGACCATCATTCTGTTTGGCCCGGAGACCCCGCGTCTGTACCGCTCTTGGGCAGAGAACGCCTACTTCTTCCATCAGCCGCTGGCCTGCTCCCCCTGCCTGACCGCCTACAACCACCGGATGTCACCCTGCGATGGCGACAACCAGTGTCTGAAGCAGATCACACCGGAGCAGGTACTGGCCAAGGCCCACGAGTTGCTGGGGCTGCCGCCGGCAGCGCAGGCGGTTTCATTTACGCTGCAACCGAACCAGTAACGCATGCACGCACTCATCCAGACGTTGCAGCAGCTGCCCCTGATCGGCGCCCTGTTCCGCCCCCGTTTCATCAAGTTTGGCATCGTGGGCGCCTCTGGCGTGGTGGTCAACCTGAGCGTGCTGTTTATCGGCCAGGAAATGCTATTCAGCCATGTCGGGTCGGAAACGCTGCGCCTGAATCTATCGCTGGCGCTGGCCATCTTTATCGCGACGATCAGTAATTTCACCTGGAACCGGCGCTGGACCTGGCAGGACCGCCGCGCTCTGCGCTCCGTGCCCATCATTGTGCAGTTTGGCCAATACGCCGTGGCCTGCTGGGTCGGCATTGTCATCCAGTTCGGCCTGACCAATCTATTTGCTCTGTTCCTGCACTATCTGGCCGCCAACCTGATCGCCGTCGTCATCGCCAGTCTGTTCAACTTCGTCGCCAATGATTTCTGGACATTCGGGCGCCACAAGCTGCGCCGCCACGAACGCGAGAGCCGCGTTGATGCGATCTAAAGCCGCCCGCCAGAAATCTCTCGACTTCGATCAGCGTGGCAGCCGTTCCAGCCCGCACGGCTTCCGGCTCTGGCAGCTCATTGCACTGGGAGCCGCCCTGCTGCTGGGTGTACTGACCTACTTTGCCGGGCTCGACAGCCTGCAGATCCCCAAGAACGGTGACGAGTTTCCCTACGCCCACATTGCCCGCCTGACGGCGGAAAGCGGCCACTGGCTGCCGCTGCAGTCGACGCTCGACAACATGCGCAATACCAAGCCACCGATGCTGTTCTGGCAGGGCATCCTCAGCACGCACTGGGGGCAGGACTGGACGCTCTGGCAACTGCGCTACCCGAATGTGCTCTACACGCTGGCTACCGCCCTTCTGGTTGGCCTGCTCGGCTGGAAGTGCAGCCATCGCCACATCGCCACCGGCTTACTCGCCGCGACGCTCTGGCTGGCGTTTTTTAGCACCTACCGCTTCGGCCGCCCCTTCCTGACCAACGCTGGCGAAGTCTTCTGGCTGTTTCTGCCGTTCTTCCTGCTGCTCTATCGGGGCAAGCCGGCATTCGATTCGCCCTGGGGTATGCCGCTGTTTATTGGCCTATGCACCGGTATCGGCCTGCTCTACAAATCATTTGCGCTGCTTTTGCCGGTGGGGCTGGGGCTGGCCTTCTGGTACTGGCGCTACCGGCACTTCCGCCCGGGCGAGTTTCTCAAGCGGGATGTGGTCAAGCTGATCCTGATTGCGCTGATATCGCTGGGCGTCTTCGCGCTCTGGTTTGCAATGGATCCGGACCCGCAATCGATCTGGAATGAATTCGTCATTGGTGAAAACGCCGGCAAGTTCGACCCGCATGGCCCGAGCTACCTGAGCAAGATGTTCTGGGGCGATGGCAGCATCTGGGTGCTGGCCACCGGCTACGCACTTAACGCCGGGCTGCTGGCGCTGGTCGTTTTTGCGGTTATGGGGCATGGGCTCTGGCGTGCGATCCGCCTGCGGGATCTTTCTGACGACGAGAAGTTTCTCTGGTGGTGGGTGCTGATTCTCTTCCTGGTCTTCTGCTTCCCTAGCCAGCGTTCCAGCCGTTACCTACTTGAAGCCATGCCTGCCCTGGCGGTGCTGATGGCACTGGTCTGGTTCCGTTTGAGCCGCTGGGTGCTGTTTGTCACCACCCTGCTCTGCACCTTGGCCATCGGCATCATCGGCTATCTGGGCTGGCTGCTGCAACACGATGTGGGGCAACAGATCTATAGCGGTACCGACGCCGTGTTGCTGGTGATCATGTTGGCTGTGCTGGTTCTCTCCCTGCTCATCCCGAAACTGCTGCCCTGGCTCACGCTGCCCGGGGTTTTTGCAGCCTATCTCACACTCACCGGTTTCCTCGGCGTCTTCGATGGCCCGATGGGTCGTTACAGCACCAGAACGCAGAATCAGGTAGCCGGCCAGACCGTATGGGTGCCCTACAGCTTCAATGCGGCCTATGAACAGTATCGCTTCCTGCTGCCCGGGGCACAAATCCGCGGCTACCGTAGCGATGCGGGGATACCGCTGCACATTCTGCGCGAGCGTTACCCGCTGCTGATTATCCAAGAACCACTGAATGCCGCCGACTGCACCGATTGCAAGATTCTGGGCGAACGCCTTGATCTCAAGGGTCGCCAGAGCGATGAGGAAATCCGTGCCATGGTGCATGGCGATGTTGCCCGTCATCTGTTCCTACGTGAACGGCTCATCGATAACCGACACGATCCACGTTAATTTTTTTCGGGCACCGTATGCACATCGACCCCAGCAACGCCACCACTGTCCCCGAATTTCTGGTCCGCCGTTTCCGTGAACTGGGGATCGACCAGGGCTTCGGCATAGTCGGTGATTTCGCCCTGCGGCTCTTCGGTCATCTCAACGATATGGGATTTCCGATCTGTGTGGCAGCCGACGAACAGGGTGCGGCCTTTGCCGCCGATGCCTACGCCCGGCTGCGTGGCTTTGGCGTGTGCGCCGTTACCTATTCGGTGGGCGGCCTCAAGGTGGTGAATGCGACAGCCGGCGCCTGGGCTGAACAGGTCCCCCTGCTAATCATCAGCGGTGCACCCGGTATCAAGGAGCGTCAGGGCGACCCGATGCTTCACCACAAGGTCAAGAACTTCGAGACCCAACTGGATGTCTTCCGTGACATCACTATTGCCCAGGCCGTCATCAATAACCCGCTGACGGCCACCGAAGAAATTGACCGCGTACTGGGCGAGATGCTGGCGACACAACGGCCGGGCTATATCGAGATCCCGCGTGACATGGTAGATCTCGTCGTGCTTGATCGCAAGGAGGCGCTAGAGGTTCGCATGCCTCCGGTGCATCCCAAGCGCCTGGAACTGGCCGTCAATGAAACCCTGGATCTGCTTGAAGCAGCCCAGAACCCGGTGGCTGTTGCCGGCGTCATGGCGGTACGCCGCCATCTGGGCGATTCACTGGTCGCCTTTGCCGAACAGTTCGGCATCCCGATGGCCAAGACCTCGCTGTCGCGGGGCGCCTTCTCGGAACGGCACTCGATGTCGCTGGGGGTTTACATGGGGGCCGTCAGCCCCACCGAAGTCGTCGAACGGGTCGAGGCCGCCGAACCACTGATTACTTTCGGCGTGCCTTTTGCCGATCTGGTCATGGGCGGATTTACCCATCATCTGGATCGGGGCCACCTGATCGAATGTACGGACACCCAGGTCAATATTGGCTATCACAGTTATCAGGAAGTCCCGCTCTGGGCCTTCCTGCCGGCACTGATCGAAGCGGCCACGGCACGCCAGTACCATCGTAACGGTGCTGGGCTGCATCACCAGCCCACCTTTGCACCGGCCGACGGCAACCCTGCGCTGACCGTTGAACGCGTTATGGCCTGCGTTGCCTCGGTGATCGATGACCGTTTCGGTCTGTTGATCGAACCGGGGGATAGCCTGTTTGCCTCTGTTGAACTTGCGGCACCCGCCTGGGGCCTCTCAAGCGCCTATTACGCCACGATGGGTTATGCCGTCCCTGCTGCACTGGGTGCCGGCCTGGCCGACCCGAAACGTCGACCGCTGATTCTGGTAGGCGATGGCGCCTTCCTGATGACGGGTCTTGAATTACTGAGCGCCGTGCATCATGGCATCAATCCGATTGTGGTGATTGCCGACAACGGCGGCTACGGCACACAGCGGCCGATGCTGGACGGCCCCTTTAATGACGTGCCCTCGTTAGCTGCCGAACATCTACCCGCCGTCTTTGGCACGGGCCAGGGTTTTCTGTGCGACACCGAATCCGAACTGCACGAGGCACTCAAGAAATCAGTCGCGACCGACACGCTCAGCATCATCCGCGCGCGGATTCCCAAGGGCAAATACAGCCCTGCGCTGATTCGCCTGACCGACGCCCTGCGTAAAAAAATCTAGACGGTCAGAAACCGGCGCTAACGTAGCGCGCCCGTAATGCGGGCGATGGCCTCGGTCAGAGTGTCACGGGTACAGCCAAAGTTAAGCCGCACATGATGGTGCGCACCCGGCATGAAATCTTGACCCGCTGACAGCCCCACCCCGATCGATTCAAAGAACCGGGCGGCTGTCTGGCCTGCGGGGAGATTGAGC
>JACCDQ010227326.1_pt1 | contig 12850 bp, 10 predicted proteins | sample 7446031 | NCBI WGS metagenome assembly JACCDQ01 (sample SAMN15323442, study PRJNA562643) | freshwater metagenome | isolation source: river surface water | place: USA:Blue River Watershed | collected 2017-08-17 | reverse complement strand
TCTTCGGTCGATGTCGGTGCCAGCAGATAGATCGGGTCCATATCGACGGCGCGCAATTGCTGGGCAAAGGCTTCCGACTCTTCCGGCGGGTAATCAACGACCAGCACACCATCGGCACCCGCTTCCTTGGCTGCGGCCACGAAACTGGCCACGCCCATGCATTCGATGGGGTTGGCGTAGCCCATCAGCACCACCGGCGTCGTCTGGTCGTTCTTGCGGAATTCGGCGAGCAGCGCCAAGGTCTGGTGCAAGCCCACACCATTGGCAATCGCACGCTCGGCGGCGCGCTGGATCACCGGGCCATCGGCCATCGGGTCTGAGAATGGCACGCCGAGTTCAATGACATCGGCACCACCCTCAACCAGCGTGTGAAGGAGCTCAACGGTCAGTGTCGGCGATGGGTCGCCGGCCATGATGTATGGAATCAGCGCTTTGCGCCCCTGGCCGGCGAGTGCACTGAAGGTGTCGGCAATACGGCCCATTATTTAGACTCCGCACTGTTATTGACACGCATCCCGGCCTGATCGTACGCCGTACGACAGCTTTGACGACAGTAAAATGCCATCCCGCTCGCTTCCGAAACAATATGCAAATCCTTGTCACCACGACCCGATAGGTTCACAAGCAGAATCTTGTCTTTCGGGAGTGTCGGTGCCAACTTGGCGGCATAGGCCAGAGCATGACTCGACTCCAGCGCGGGGATGATTCCCTCGATACGGCACAGGTCGTGGAAGGCCTGTAGCGCCTCTTTATCCGTTGCGCCGACGTATTCAGCCCGGCCACTATCTTTCAGCCAGGCGTGCTCGGGACCAACGCCCGGGTAATCCAGACCCGCCGAAATCGAATGGGTTTCGATTATCTGGCCGTTCTCATCCTGCAACAGATACGTCCGGTTACCGTGCAGGACGCCGGGTTTGCCCAGTTGCAGCGAAGCCGCATGACGATCTGTATCAATACCATCGCCGGCGGCTTCAACGCCGATCAACCGAACGTTGTCAAAGGGAATGTAGTCATAAAAAATACCCATGGCATTAGAGCCGCCACCGACGCAGGCAATGACCGCATCTGGCTGGCGCCCCACCATCTCCGGCATCTGCTTCACACACTCTTTACCGACGACCGAATTAAAATCGCGCACCATCTTCGGGTACGGGTGTGGGCCGGCCACGGTGCCAATGATATAGAAGGTATCTTCCACGTTGGTGACCCAGTCACGCATCGCTTCATTCAGCGCGTCCTTTAGTGTCCGGGAACCGCTTTCCACAGGCACCACTTCAGCGCCCAGTAGTTTCATCCGGTACACGTTAGCCGACTGACGACCCACATCTTCGGCCCCCATGTAGACCACACACTTCATTCCAAAACGGGCAGCGACCGTGGCCGACGCCACACCGTGCTGACCGGCACCGGTTTCGGCGATCACGCGAGGCTTACCCATGCGCTTGGCCAACAACGCCTGACCAATCGTGTTATTGATTTTGTGCGCACCGGTGTGGTTGAGGTCTTCACGCTTCAGGTAAATCTGGGTGCCGCCCAGAAGTTCACTCCAGCGTTTGGCGTGATAGATTGGACTTGGTCGACCCACAAAATGACGCAACTCGCTCTGAAACTCGGCAATGAACTCTGGGTCACGGCTGTAATGCGCATAGGCATGCTTGAGCTGATCCAGGGCGGCGACCAGCGTCTCGGAGACAAAAGAGCCGCCGTAAGGACCAAAGTGACCACGGGCATCGGGTAAATCGTAAGACATCATGTCCGAACTTTCTGACTACGGGGTATTACGTTTTGCCATCCATCAGCTGCCGCGAACGGCACTAACAAAGGCTCGAATTTTGGCGGCATCCTTGATGCCCTTAGCACTTTCCACCCCGGACGACACATCCACCGCGACTGGCCGAACCTGACGGATGGCTTCTGCCACGTTGTCGGGCGTCAGACCACCGGAAAGGATCACCGGCAGCGGGCACGACGCCGGCACCAGCGACCAGTCGAAGGACTCGCCACTGCCCCCGTAAGCCGGGGTCCAGGTATCGAGCAACAGCGCGCGTGCCGAGGGGAATTGCGAGGCAAATTCTAACAGATCCACCCCCGGGCGGACCCGCGCTGCGCGCAAGTAGGGCAGCCCGAAACCCTCACACTGATCCACGGTTTCATCACCATGAAACTGAAGCAGATTCAAAGGCACCGATTCGACGACCCGGTGCACCTCTGCCCGAGATGCATTGACGAACAATCCCACGATCGTGACAAAGGGTGGAATCTCACGACAAAGGGTTACCGCCTGCGCAATGGTGACGTGACGCGGGCTTTCCGGATAAAAGACCAAGCCGATGGCATCAACGCCTGCGGCAACCGCAGCCTGCACGTCTTCGACGCGGGTCAAACCACAAACTTTGATTCGGGGCGCAATATTCAGGCTCATGGGGGTTCTGGTCAGAAGGTAAAGATGCCCAGCGGGTCGCCAGTCTGACCGGACAAGCCACCAGCTGGAAGGCCAAAACTGACATCATAATCGACCCCGGTCAGATACAGACCATCGGGCATAAAGGTTGGGGGCGCCAGCGTCCGATCCTTGTGGGCCAGCCATTCGCCCATCTGCGTGACCGGCGCCCCACCCTTGCCGATCTGAACCAGTGCCCCCACCAGGTTACGAATCATGTGCTGCAGAAAGGCATTGGCCGCAAAATCAAAGACGAGCCAATCGCCCTGGCGCATGACGCGAGTGTGGGTGATCGTGCGAATGGGGCTATTGGCCTGGCACTCGGCCGCACGAAAGCTGCTGAAATCGTGGGTCCCCAGGATCAATTGCGCGGCGTCATGCATCAAATTGGCATCGAGTGACCGGTGGAACCAACCGGCTCGTCCGGCAAAGACGGCGGGACGCTCGGGACGGTTGAGCAGAATGTAACGATATCGCCGCCCCGTGGCCGAAAAACGGGCATGGAAGTCTGATGGAACCGGCACGGCCCAGCGGATTGCGCAGGATGCCGGGAGATGGGCATTCACGCCACGTACCCAGGCCGTATCCGGCCGTTGCGCCACCGTATCGAAATGGATGACCTGTCCGGTCGCATGTACGCCGGCGTCGGTCCGCCCGGCACAAAGTACAGATACTGGGCCATCAGCAATCTGTGCGAGCGCAGATTCCAGCGCATCCTGCACGGTGGGCAAGGTTGCGCCTGCAGGCCGATCTCCGACAGCGTGCGGTGCCGCGCCCTGTGACTGCCAGCCGTGATAACACTGGCCGTCATATTCCACACCCAGCGCCCAGCGCTGCGGCTGTTCGAGTAGCGAGGATATGTTGCTCACCCGCTATACCCCGGGATCAGCAGCAACAGGCTCAGTAACAGCACCCCGCAACCCAGCAGCACATCCTGCCGGGTCAAGGTGGCATCAGGCAGTTCGATGGTTTCCGGCCGATCCAGTGAAGCCGCAAAACGGTCTGGCGTGCCTGACGCCATACCAGCGAGGGCCAGCACCGCCTGCAGATTTCGCGGCGGCGGCGCCGACTCTAGATAATCAAAGACCAGCAATAGTCGTGCAACGGCACGTTCAGGCCACTGGCTCCCGAAGGCCAGAGGTTGAAGTAATGCCAGCATGCCGGCGGCAAGAGCACGCTGGCTGGTTGAATCAAGCAAAATCGTCACGGCAGCCAGCATGCCCATCAGGCGGAGCAGCTGCGACCAGGCCAGATCCAGCCCCTCGGCTGTTGGGTGTAATCCCCAGTCTGGAAATAAGGCTGCGCCGGGTGTCATGAACAAGGTGACGGCAAAGAGCACCAGCATCAACAGGCGTAAACGCCGTAACATCTTCAGAAAACGTGGCCGGTGCCTGTGTAGCACCCAGATCACCAGACCCACGCCTAACCAAAGCCCTAGCGTCGACTGCAATCCGATTGCGACGGCCAACACAGCGATCAGTTTGAGCGCGGGCGTCCAGACCGGGTTGAGTCGACTCATGTCAGTGCTTCGCGCGATCCCGGGCATCAGCCGCTTTGGATGTGGGCGTAGAGAGATCAAGATTGATCGAACCCCAATCTACCTTGGGCTTGGGTGCCACCCTGGGAAGCTCCTCACGAATCGCTTTAGGATCCCCCATGCGGGCACGCTCACCGAGGCGTCCGAGATTAACGCCCAGAAACAGACCTATCAGAAGTAGAAACAGGCCACCTACAATCCAGGGCCAATCAGGAACGTTCATTTCAACTTTCAACAAAAGACAACGCCCCGCAGATGCGAGGCGCGTGAATCACCATGGACAGATGGTTTAGCGAGCGGGATAGAGTGCGAGGCGTTCCGCACGGAGCGACCGAGACATACCTGTTAGGTAGGCGAGGAAGCGAGTACGGAACAACAAAGCAATCTGCCCGCGGAGCAAACCATTAACCAGCAACCAGGATGCGCAGCATACGACGCAGCGGCTCCGCCGCACCCCACAGCAGTTGGTCACCACACGTGAACGCGGCCAGGTAGTCCGGACCCATCGCCATTTTGTGCAGTCGACCGACCGGAATGGTCAGCGTACCCGTCACCGCAGCTGGGGTGAGATCGCGCTCGCTAATCTCGCGATCATTCGGCACGACCTTAACCCACTGATTGGCCTTGGCAATGATGTCGCTGACTTCATCCAGCGGCACATCCTTTTTGAGCTTGATGGTCAGCGCCTGCGAGTGGCAGCGCATGGCGCCGATACGGACACACAGGCCATCAATGGCGATCGAACCCTGCGAACGGAACGGGGGGTTGCCGAGGATCTTATTGCACTCGGCACCACCCTTCCACTCTTCCTTGGTCTGACCATGCTCCACCGGCACATCAATCCATGGAATGAGCGAACCCGCCAGCGGCGTGTTGCGGAAGTTCTTTTTCGGGAAGCTATCAGAGCGGATTGTCTCGGCAACCTTGCGGTCGATTTCCAGAATGGCTGACTTCGGGTCCGCCAGCAGGTCAGCGACCGAGGCGTGAATCGTGCCCATCTGGGCAATCAGTTCACGCATGTTCTGTGCACCAGCACCCGAGGCAGCCTGATAGGTCATCGACGAAATCCAGTCGATCAACTTGTGTTCGAACAGGCCACCCAGGCCCATCAGCATCAGAGAGACGGTACAGTTGCCGCCGATCCAGTTCTTGCCGCCCTTAGCCAGTGCGCTGTCGATGACAGCACGGTTAACCGGATCAAGCACGATGACTGCATCATCAGCCATGCGCAGCGCCGAGGCGGCATCGATCCAGTGACCATTCCAGCCGGCCGCCCGCAGCTTCGGATACACCTCTTTGGTGTAGTCACCACCCTGACAGGTCAGGATGATGTCCATCTTTTTCAGAGCATCGATATTGCTGGCGTCTTGCAGCTTCTCGCCCGACGATACGCCACCGAAGGCCGGGGCATCACCGCCCGCATTCGAGGTGGAGAAATACACCGGCTCGATATGGGCGAAGTCCTTTTCTTCCTGCATACGTTGCATGAGGACCGAACCCACCATACCGCGCCAACCGACCAGACCAACGACAGGCTTTGCCATGACTCTACTCTCCGTGCTTTATTTGTGTGTTATTCGTATGAATCGTTTTACGTGTAAACCAGCAAGCTTACAGTGCTGCCAGCACGGCGTCACCCATCTCGCGCGTGCCGACCTTGCGGGTGCCATCTTCGTAGATATCGGCCGTGCGGAACCCCTGAGCCAGCACCGTGCGGACGGCCTTTTCAATGCGGACCGCCTCTGCCTCCAGACCAAAGGTGTAACGCAACAGCATGGCCGCCGACAGGATTGTGGCCAATGGGTTAGCAACGCCCTTACCGGCGATATCCGGCGCTGAACCGTGTGACGGCTCATACAACCCCTTGTTGTTTTCATCGAGTGAGGCTGATGGCAGCATGCCAATCGAACCGGTCAGCATCGAGGCTTCGTCCGATAGGATGTCGCCAAACATGTTGCCAGTCACCATCACATCGAACTGCTTCGGTGCGCGCACCAGCTGCATGGCGGCGTTATCCACCAGCATGTGCGACAGCTGAACGTCCGGGTATTCTTTGGCGATCTCTTCAAAGATGTCGCGCCAGAACTGGGTGCACTCGAGTACGTTCATCTTATCGACCGAACACAGCTTCTTACCGCGCTTCTGCGCTGCCTGGAAAGCCACATGGGCGATACGACGGATCTCGCTTTCGGCATAGACCATCGTGTTGAAACCGACCTTCTGGCGGCCCCACTCTGTATCGCGCTCTTCAACCCCACGCGGTTGACCAAAATAGATGTCACCGGTGAGTTCACGCACGATCAGAATATCCAGGCCCGACACGACCTCCGGCTTCAGCGACGAGGCGTTGGCCAGCTCCGGGTACAGAATGGCCGGGCGCAGATTGGCAAACAGGTTCAGGTGCTTGCGGATGCCAAGCAGACCGCGCTCCGGGCGTTGTTCGCGCGGCAGGGTATCCCACTGCGGACCACCGACGGCACCGAGCAGTACCGCATCGGCTGCTTCCGCCTTGGCACGGGTTTCTGCCGGATACGGCTCACCCGTCGCATCCACGGCGCAACCACCTAGAAGACCCGTAGTAATTTCCAGGCCCAGTCCGTCCTTGTTCAGGGCTTCGAGCACGCGCACCGCTTCAGCGGTGATTTCAGGACCAATGCCGTCACCCGGCAGTACGAGAATCTTGCGGGACATCAGAAAACTCCAGATTGATTACTTGGCGAACAACCAGGGTTGTTCGTTTCGACGCCGATCTTCATAGGCATGAATCGCATCGGCATGGCGCAGGGTGAGACCGATATCGTCCCAACCGTTGATCAGGCATTCCTTGCGGAAGGCATCGACTTCGAACGGAATCGCTTCGCCGCCCGGTGTACGTACCACCTGATTGGGCAGATCCACCACCAGGCGGTAACCCGGTGTCGCCAGCGTTTCGGCAAACAGCTTATCGATCACCTGCGTTGGCAGCACGATGGGCAGAATGCCGTTCTTGAAGCAGTTGTTGAAGAAGATGTCGGCAAAGGACTCGGCGATGATGGCGCGGAAGCCATAATCCAGCAGCGCCCACGGGGCATGTTCACGCGAGCTACCACAACCGAAGTTCTGACGGGTCAGCAGAACAGATGCGCCCTTGTACTGCGGCTGGTTCAGTGAAAACTGCGGATTCAGCGGACGGTTCGTACAATCCTGGCCGGGCTGCCCCACATCCATATAACGCCATTCGTCAAAGGCAAAGGGACCAAAGCCCGAACGGTTGATCGACTTGAGAAACTGCTTGGGAATGATGGCATCCGTGTCCACGTTGGCGCGATCCAGCGGCGCCACGAGCCCATCCAGCACAACAAACTTATCCATTACAGCACCTCCCGCACATCAACAAAGCGACCGGCAATGGCCGCCGCCGCGGCCATGATCGGGCTCACCAGATGGGTACGCCCCATCGGGCCCTGACGGCCTTCAAAGTTACGGTTCGAGGTTGAGGCGCAGCGCTCACCTGGCGAGAGGCGGTCGGCGTTCATGCCCAGACACATCGAACAACCCGGCTCACGCCATTCAAAACCGGCGGCTTTGAAAATCTTGTCCAGCCCCTCTTCCTCGGCCTGACGTTTCACCAGGCCTGAACCCGGCACCACCAGTGCCAGTTTCACATTGGCAGCCACCGAACGGCCGCGCACAATAGCAGCGGCCTGACGCAGATCTTCAATCCGCGAGTTAGTGCACGAACCGATAAACACCTTATCCACGGGCACGCCGGCAATCGGGGTATTCGGATTGAGACCCATATAGGCCAACGCGCGTTCCATACCTTCGCGTTTGACCGAGTCCTGCTCTTTGGCCGGATCCGGAATCATGTCGTTGATACCGATCACCATTTCAGGCGACGTGCCCCAGGTTACCTGCGGTGTAATCGTGCGGGCATCGAGTTCGACGACCTTGTCGAACTTTGCGCCCTCATCGGTATGCAATGTGCGCCAGTAGGCAACTGCCTTGTCCCAGTCACCGCCCTTCGGCGCGAAGTTGCGGCCCTGCACATAATTGATCGTGGTGTCATCAACAGCCACCATCCCGGCACGGGCGCCCGCTTCGATGGCCATATTGCAGACCGTCATGCGGCCTTCCATCGACAGACCACGGATGGCACTGCCGGCAAACTCGATAGCGTAGCCTGTGCCACCGGCAGTACCGATCTTACCGATGATGGCGAGCACGATATCCTTGGCGCCGACACCCTTACCCACCGGGCCATCGACGCGAATCAGCATCGACTTGGATTTTTTTGAGACCAGCGTCTGGGTTGCCAACACGTGTTCGACTTCCGACGTACCAATACCGAAAGCCAGCGCAGCAAATGCGCCGTGCGTCGAGGTATGCGAGTCGCCACACACAACGGTCATACCAGGCAAGGTCGCGCCCTGCTCCGGGCCCACCACGTGGACGATACCCTGACGGACATCTTTGAACGGAAAATAGGCCAGCGCGCCATTGGCACGGATGTTCTTGTCCAGCGTATCCACCTGCAGACGGGAGATTTCGTCATCGATGCAGGCGGTGCCTTCGGCTTTTTCCCAACCATCGGTCGGGGTATTGTGATCGGCAGTGGCGACCACGGATTCAATGCGCCAGGCTTTTCGGTTGGCCATACGCAGACCCTCAAAGGCCTGCGGGCTGGTGACTTCGTGCACCAGGTGCCGGTCAATATAGATCAGTGCCGTGCCGTCTTCTTCCTGACGGACGACGTGGTTTTCCCACAATTTGTCGTAAAGCGTTTTTGCCATGGCGATTTCCGTGTGAACTGCAGGCCGACCGGTTTAAACGGCGGCACGATAGAACCGCAAATTATGGCACAAGCCCCGCCCCTTTTGGGGTTCAGGCAGCCGCTCAGGCCGTTACGGGTGCTTCTGGCCGTTTCATCCCCCGGACAATGCACCACCAGCCCGCCAGGGCAAACAAGGCGCCGAGGGTAAAGGCCCAGCCCGCACCGAGCGGATCCCAGACCAGCCCGCTGACAATGCCGCCAAACAGGCCCCCGCCCCCGAAGGAAATACTGGAATACAGGGCCTGACCACGGGCATGGATATGCTGGGGAAACCACTGGTTGACGGCCGCAATGGCCGCCGCGTGGTGTACGCCAAAAGTGAGCCCGTGCATGGCTTGGGCGAGCAATAAGAGCAGCAGTGATTCTGCACACCAGCCGATCATCAAAAATCGGACCACAGCCGTTGCATAGGTCGCCAGCAAGAGACTTCGGAGGCTGTAACGTTTCATCAGGGGTGACATCACCATGAACAGGCCAATTTCGACCAGCACACCCAGCGACCAGAGCAACCCGATCATCCCCTTGCTGTAGCCCAGATCATCCAGGTGGATCGAGTAGAAGACGTAGTACACCCCGTGCGCCGATGACATCAGGAAACAGGCCAGCAGCAGCATCCAGACCTGCTGGTCGGCCAGAACGGAACGGAGTGTCGCCATCGGCAGGTTATCGGCGGGCGATACGGTCGCGGCACCCTGCGCCGTTACTGAAGGCGCACGCCGTCCTTCGGGCAACTGAAACGCCATGGCCATAATCCCGAGCAACACCACAAAGACCATTGCGGGCACATCACCGATGGGCAGATGGTCGAGCAGCGCACCACCGAGCAGCACCGCAACGATGAACCCCACCGAGCCCCAGACGCGTATACGGCTGTAACGATGCGACTCGTCGGCCAGATGCGCGAAGGTCAGACTCTCGACCAGCGGTAACGCGGCGCTCCAGAAGAACGCCATCAGCGTCATCGGGATGAAGAGCTGAACGAAATTATCGGTAAGGAAAAACCCGGTAAAGCCAATGCAGGCGCACAGGGCCGATAAGCGAACGATATCGACACGACGACCCCGCCGGTCGGCCAACCAGCCCCAGAAGGCCGGTGCGACCAGACGCATCAGCTGCATCTGCGACATCAGCAACGCAATATCAGCGGCACTGATCTGCAAGGATTGCAGGTACAGCGTGAAGTACGGCGAAAAAACACCGATAAACGCGAAATAGAAAAAATAGTAGAACGACAACCGCCAGTACGGAAGCGGATGTGCGGTCATTGCAAGGTGCGGATTAAATCAGCGGGAAATCGGCAATAGGCAAGGTGACCGTTCAGGCCCCCGGTGCCCGTGAAGGCACATTCGGCAAACCCGAATCGACATCGCCACACTGCGCTCGGTGACGCAGCGCGTGATCCATCAACACAATCGCCAGCATGGCTTCGGCGATAGGCGTTGCACGAATCGCCACACACGGGTCATGACGACCCAGCGTTTCCACCATCACGGCTTCGTTGCGGATATTGATACTGCGACGCGGGGTGCGGATGCTTGATGTCGGCTTAATCGCAATCCGGGCCACGATATCCTGCCCGGTCGTAATCCCCCCCAGCACGCCACCGGCGTTATTGCTGAGGAAACCCTGCGGGGTCATCTCGTCGCCGTGCTCCGTACCGCGCTGGGCGATGGACGCAAAACCGGCGCCGATCTCCACGCCCTTCACCGCGTTGATCCCCATTAGGGCATGCGCCAGATCGGCATCGAAACGATCGTAGACCGGCTCACCCCAACCCGGTGGCACACCCGTGGCGGCCACGGTAATGCCGCCACCCACCGAGTCGCCATCCTTACGCAGTGCATCCATATAGGCTTCGAGCTCGGGCACAATGCCATTGTTTGGCGCGAAGAACGGATTCTGATCGATATCGTCGGACGTCACAAAAGGAATGACGATCGGACCCAGCTGATCCATCCAGCCGCGGATCGTAATGCCATAGCGCTCGTGTAACCATTTGCGGGCAATCGCACCGGCCGCCACACGTACCGCCGTTTCACGCGCCGACGAACGGCCACCACCCCGGTAATCGCGGATACCGTACTTTTGCCAGTAGGTGTAGTCGGCATGACCCGGGCGGAACTGCTCGGCAATATTCCCGTAATCCTTACTGCGCTGATCGGTATTTCGGATCAGCAGTCCGATCGGTGCGCCGGTGGTCTTGCCCTCGAAAACGCCTGAGAGAATCTCAACTTCATCCGGCTCGCGGCGCTGTGTGACGTGACGCGAGGTACCTGGTTTACGGCGATCCAGCTCGGCCTGAATATCGGCTTCGCTCAGCACCAATCCCGGTGGACAACCATCAACGACACAACCAATGGCCGGTCCGTGCGACTCGCCGAACGAGGTAACAGTAAACAGGGTACCGATCGTGTTTCCGGACATAGCGGTGATCCAGCGCGAGTGAGTTCGAAGGAGGCTGATTTTGTGACGTTTTTTTGAGGTTTTTTCAAAAAAATTCACTCAGAAGTGCACAAATTTTAGCATGCTGACCGCGTATGCCCCGACCTCCCCAGTGCTTCGCAGTGTTGCTATGCAACAAACATGTCAGTGGCGGGCTTCGCGCACCGACGAAATTTTCAAAGCCAACACCCACGCCATCAAAACGATCAATAAAAATTTTTTTACTGATATTTCAAGGGTTCGCACAGCCCGGCTCCGGCAATGCCTTATCCGGCCTGATTCTGGACGTACACACTATATCTAGTGAAAAGTTTGTCTAGGACCACTAGATGTAGTAAATTTCTGAGGTCGGGCCATCACGCGCCCCACCCGAATTTTCTTCAGAAAAAACCCCAACAAGATCATCTCAAGGACATAACAAATGACGACTGAGACAAACGTGCAGCAAACCGCCGCCAGCGCTCGCGCCACACTACCGGCGCAGGAGATTTGCGCTGAAGTGCTGGTCGAGAAGTACGCCAAGGGTAACGAACAATCAATCGCCGAAGTGCGCGCCCGTGTGGCCCGTGCCCTGGCCAAGGTTGAAGACGAAAAAAACCGCGCCAAGTGGGAAAGCAAGTTCCTCTGGGCCCAGGAAAATGGCTTCGTGCCCGCTGGCCGCATCAACTCGGCTGCCGGTACCGACCTGCAAGCCACGCTGATCAACTGCTTCGTGCAGCCGGTGGGTGACTCGGTCGTTGAAACCGTTAACGGCCGCCCGGGCATCTACACCGCACTGGCCGAAGCTGCTGAAACCATGCGTCGCGGTGGCGGTGTCGGTTATGACTTCTCGTCGATCCGTCCGCAAGGCGCTCGCGTCAAAGCCACGCAATCACGCGCCTCGGGTCCGGTGTCATACATGCGGGTGTTCGACCGCTCGTGCGAAACCGTCGAATCGGCCGGCGCCCGCCGCGGCGCCCAGATGGGTGTGATGCGTTGCGACCACCCAGATATCGAACTGTTCATCCACGCCAAAGACAAAGGCGACCTGACCAACTTCAACATCTCGATCGGTGTGACTGACCCGTTCATGAAGGCCGTTGAAGCCGACGATATGGTCGAGCTGGTGCATGTGGCGCAACCGAACGAAGACATTCTGGCCGAAGGCGCCTTCCAGCGCGAAGATGGTCTGTGGGTCTACCGCAAGGTGCGCGCCCGCGACCTGTGGGATCAGGTGATGCAGTCGACCTACGACCACGCAGAACCGGGCATCCTGTTCCTGGATCGCATGAACAAGGACAACAACCTCAACTACTGCGAGCTGATCGAAGCCACCAACCCATGTGCCGAACAGCCCCTGCCGCCGTACGGCTGCTGCTGTCTGGGCTCGATCGACCTTACCCACTTCGTCAAAGATCCGTTTGGCGCGAAGGCCGAGTTTGATTTCGCCGCCTTCGGCGAAGTGGTCAAAGTCTCGACCCGTATGCTGGACAACGTGCTGGACGCCACCCACTGGCCGCTGCAGAACCAGCAGCAGGAAGAGGCCGCCAACAAGCGCCGCGTCGGCCTCGGCTTCACCGGCCTCGGCGACGCGCTGACCATGCTCCGCCTGCGTTACGACCGGGCCGAAGCGCGCGCC
>JACCDQ011043582.1_pt1 | contig 12851 bp, 16 predicted proteins | sample 7446031 | NCBI WGS metagenome assembly JACCDQ01 (sample SAMN15323442, study PRJNA562643) | freshwater metagenome | isolation source: river surface water | place: USA:Blue River Watershed | collected 2017-08-17 | reverse complement strand
TCTTGAATGAGTTGACTTGCCGTTTTGTTTAAATACGTTTTACAGATGGCATTCAGGTAATTGGGCGATAAATTCATCCAATTTGCATAAGCCCGCACTTCTCTTTCTGTCACAAAATGTTGGTTGACCAATTCTTCGAAGTGACGAATTTTTGTGTAGTGGCTATTTGTATCCATGACCTGTTCTTCTTTGTAGAACTGATTGGCTTTTTCAAGAAGTAAATACAAATACGCCAAAATAATGCTGTCATGTGTGGATTTCGCTTCCTGAAATTCGTTAAAAGCACATGTAAAAAGTGAATTGAAAACATCGACATCCGGTTCCAGTTGGAGTATAGGAACATGTTGCAACGTATGATAGAACGGATATTCGTACAGACGTTGGTTGTACATAGACGTAAAGAAGTGTGCTTCAAAGAAAAGGGTAAACCCTTTGCTATCTTGAGATAATTCCCAATTATGAACTTGACCGGGAGTCAAGAAGTATAACTGATTGGGGGCGATGGGGTAGGTTTTAAAGTCGATGGTATGCGAGCCAGAGCCCTCCGCCACGTACATGACCATGTAAAAGTCATGTGCGTGGGGTTGGTCTATACCTTTGAAGTCTCGAACCAAATCTTCCAATCTCGACATGTGAACGACACCTCTCTTTTGGGAAGAGTTTGGGTACGATTCTATACAATATACTGGGACAGATTTAGCTTTGAGTGACATACTTAGTTCGGTAATTTATCTTTGAAATATCCATACACCCAAGTACCTGCGATAGCACTCAATAAAGTGACAATTACGACAACATATCCACTTCCGATTTGGGCAAAAAGAGGACCTGGACAAGCTCCTGTGATTGCCCAACCCAACCCGAAAAGTAAACCTCCAATTATTTGTCCTTTATGGAATTCTTTTGGATGAAAAACAACCATTTCTCCATTCAATGTCTTGATATTGAACTTCTTAATTAAGAATACGGATAGCATACCTACCACGACCGCACTTCCGATAACGCCATACATGTGGAAAGATTGGAGACGGAACATTTCTTGGATTCGGAACCAAGAGATGATTTCAGCTTTGACGAAAACAATCCCGAACAAGACACCAACAATAAGATACTTGATGTTGTCTGTCCATGTTTCTGCTTTTTGCATGTCATTGGGTGCTTCACACAAAAACGGCTCAATGACTACGTCTTTCGATTCTATATTTGAATTTGCCATGTCTTTACGAATAAATTGGGTTGGAATGAATTAGAATAATTTGAACAATATAGGAAGAAGTACGTGTGTCATGGTAAAACCACCGACCATAAAGCAACACGTTGCCACCAACGAAGGCCATTGCAACGTGGACAGCCCCATGATAGCATGACCAGATGTACAACCACCCGCATACCGTGTACCGAAACCAACTAAAAATCCACCAAAAACAAAAAATATAAGTCCTTTAAGTGTGAATAATGTTTCGACTGAGAACAAGTCAGCGGGCATTAATCCAGAGAAATCTTGGATTCCTAGCGCTGAAAGATCCGCGATAGTTGCTTCAGACAGAACGAAAGCCTCTGGATTTGCAAGGAAATTTGTAGCGATGATACCTCCAAAAAATATACCTAGGACAAAAACTAAATTCCAGATTTCTTTTTTCCAATCGTATTTGAAGAAAGAAATATCTGCTGGAACACAAGCTGCACAAATGTGGCGTAGGGAAGATGAAATACCGAAAGACTTGTTCCCGATGAGTAACAAAGTAGGTACAGTTAGACCAATTAATGGGCCGGCAACATACCAAGGCCAAGGTTTACGGATGATTTCGAAGATTTGCTCCATGTTGATTTGTTAAATTTAGTAATGATAATTAATGATAAAATTGAAGTGAGACATATTGACTTTATTAAAAACAAAGCGATCATTCGCATAAGTTTCACCGAGCTGGTCTTTCCTTACAACCAAAATCAGTAAATTAAGTCCTTCAAGGAAATGGTCAAACTGATACGTTAAGCCGGCATTCATTTGCGTATATGACGGCAATCCATACTTATTTAACGCGTAATTTTTAACGTCTGGCAACTGAAAATACCCGGCGCTTAACTCAACCTTGATGTGTTTTTCGGGTTTCCAATAGGTATTTACGGTTACAGCTGTCAGGTTTCCAAACCCTTCGTTTCTCTCTCTAGGCATGAATGTATAAAACGGTTCTCGCCCCCATTCTCTAGGCATGAGATAGCGCCCTTTTCCAGTGATTCGCGTTGCATTCAAGTAGTAATCAAATTTTCTGGAACGTGCTCCAATACGCCCTGAAAAAACCAATGAAGCTTCCCCTTCCTCGATGTACCGAGTTGGGTGTTCGGCTGAAGCTCCACCCTCACCTATTGCTTTTTGTGAAACAACCTGCCCGCCTACAAACCACGTTTTTCCAGTTAATTCGGGAGATTTCCATTCAGCAGAGGCAAATTGCGTATGCATGATATTATCAACATACGTATTCCAATACCGGACAGACCATCTATTCTTCGTGTAAATTCCTCCGATTGTTGCAATTCCCTTGGAGTGAATTGCTCCGTGGAAGTTTGCTGGTACGCCTTCTGTGGTAACGCCACTTGGATATATCCCGATACTTTTTCCGATATTGAACCACTCGACCGTCGAACGGGGTGAAATTCTAAAAACATACTCCCCATGCAATTGTACATTCTTTATTTCATCACTTTCCAGAACAGCTCCTTCTATCAACGTAGGGCGCATACGACCATCCTGAGGATTAATAAACGGGGTTTGTGGAACCTGGCGACCAAACGTAAAAACGGTTTTCTTTGTCGGATGAATTTTGATAAACAATTCTTCTAGCCTATCCAAATCTTCGTGATCGTTGGGTTCTTCAACATCAAATAAGCCGACTTCATATCTACTCGATTGCCCCGTTCGTGGGTCTGGAGCTGCTAAATCTGATGAAGCGACATTGAACATAAAGAAACCACTCATTCCTACTTGAAAGTATTTTAAGAATTTCGGAGTTTCATAACCAACACCTGCTCCCACTCCGAGCGCATAGTAGTCTGTGAGAGTTCCTTTATTGACAGTCGAGGAAAAATACGAACGTGCATGTCCATAAAAACGCCCTTTCTCAAAAAAGTGATTTAGCGTGTTGGTATCCTTGTCAATCTCATGTTCGTGATTTGTATGAATACCCTGGGCAGGTGTACCATACGAACAGATGAGGAATAAAAAAGAAATGAATCTACTTCGTCCCATGATATAAAAAGTGTGTGACTTATTGTATCTGCAAAAGTATGATACCCATCATACTTTATTCGTGACAAATGTTACATGGAGATGCTAGTTGTGCAAATTCATTGCTTTTTTTCTTAAACAGTTATCTTTTCAAGAAAACACGTAGTCAACGCCATGCACTTGGCTGAGTAGATCTTGTGGGCCATCTAATATTTTGGCATCGTGTCTCAACGTGGGAGCAACGGGTGAAAACTCCGCTAAATATGCTTTTATGACACCGTGAAGTGTTTCAGGCAAGTTTTTGGCTTCTACAACTCCTTTCATTCGACAAAGCATATCTTCGGGGTCGCCTTCACGTTCACAAGCACAAAGTGCGTACAATTTTGTTGGATCTAATGGTTTACCGCCAATGATTACCTTTTGTACGCGTTTTCCGGCAGGTTCATACGCTTTAAACTCTACTTGCATTCCTTTAAAACGCACAAACCAACCACCAAAGCGTTTTGCTGCGTTCTGTGCAAAAACGTTTTCAAGCTCTTTTTCCAACCAATTTAATATTTGCTGACCTGTCGCTTTACCTGTCCGAACCGTCGATTCTACGGGTAACATATCATACAAATACGATTCCGTAATGGCTGCTTTGCCGTCTTTTCCTTGAATCAAAGGTGGGCAGAAACGAAAACCATTGGATAAAACAACATCCACATCGATTTTCCACTTCAGCGCATCTACAATCAGCGTATCAATCGTATTTTCAACAACCATGTTTCGATACAAAGGCACAGTCGTATAACCAAGAACCTTTTCTAACTGAGGTTTAAAGGGCTTTTCTATTTTTTCAATTAACGCAAGAACCTCTTTATTTGCGGGATATTTTTGGGGGTCAACCTCAATTAACTCGTACGTATCCTTGACGATTTTTCCGTCTTTAATCTCTAAATCCAAACGCCCAATAAATGAACCAAAAGCACCTGGTTCAACAATTTTCGTATATTTTGTCTGGATTGGCTTACGCACTCGTTCATGGGTATCCGCCCCAAAAATATAATCAACACCAGCACAAGAAGGGTCATTTCCTAACGCAATTTGTTGCGATAAACCGAGGTGAGAAAGAAGGATAACAAAATCACATTTTTCTTGCTCTCTCAATAATTTCACGTATTCTGCGAGATTTTCATTGGGTTCAGAATATACAATGCCTTTGCTATACAGCGGCGACTGTCTGAGCGGAACAAGTGGGTCCGTATAACCCAAAAAGCCAATCTTTACGCCCATTCTATGCATGATTTGATACGGTTGGAAGATAAAATCTCCGCGTTTGCCATCTCCTAAATCATGGTACATATTTGTACAAATTTTAGGAGCTAATAAGCTACCCATCAACTTTTGCATGTTCTCTTTGTAGTAAACAACCTCCCAATTTCCAGGAATATATAAATCATACGCAAGCGCGTTCAACAAAGGTACAAAAGCAGCTCCTTCCGTTTTTACCGACAACATACTACCCTGAAACATATCTCCTGTATCAACAGTAATGGTGTTTTGTGGATTTTCAGCCCTCATCTTGTCCAACGCCGTAGCCATGTGTGCATAGCCACCAGCTTTACGAAACGTTAGTTGGTTATTTTCCCAAAAAAGTTCGTCGTGGGCGTGTAGTTGACAATGTACATCGGTCGTTTGCAAAAAGGTAATTTTACCCGATTTCGCATTCGTCGAAGTAGTATTACTTGACTCTTTTTGAATATCCTCCGCAGCTAAAAGTGGTACAGCCGCACCTTGCATGGCTACGCCGGCTAATAAACCAGAACGTAGAAATTTTCTTCTTGATGATGACATAAGTAATAGGGATTGAGAATGAAAGTGTATTTGATTTAGAATCCGGACTTGATATATGCCCAACCTTCTTCTTGTTTTTCGATGATTTCAGCTAAACCAACTGGGACAAATTTTGCAGGCGAAATAATATCTTGTTTGTCTATTTTTTTTCGCTTGATTGTATTCTCACAAACAGCAAATACAACACCTCTTTGGGCTAATGCCTGGATATTTGCTTCGTGTTTACTTTTACTTTTTTGCATGAATGCAATCCCATTATTATGCACAACCACCTCAATTTGTGCACTTGGCCAATGATTTAGAACATTATTTAATTGAATGTGTAAGGCATCGTAGGCAAGTGTGTCACTTGTGGATAAATGAAAGACTGCCTTGTGCGTCTTCTCTTGCGCGAAACTGGTGGATACACCGACCAACAATACGATGAGCAGTGGATAAAGGAAGATTCTTCTTTTCATAATTTTGCGATAGTTGATTTTTTGGTAGTTTGTTTTTCATTCTTTTTCTTCCAATCCACAATCGGCTTGAAAGGGCCGTATTTGTGCTGTGACTCTGGAAACGGGTCTATGAATGGCCCAAAAGGATGGTCAAAAGGTTTTTTGGCAATATCTGGCCAGTCTTTAGACAAATCCTTTGACGGTCGCTCCATTGAGTTGATATACGCGGCTACATCCCAAGATTCTTCGTCTGATAACTGCGGATTTTCGTATGTCGCTCCAAGTGGCATATTATATTTTACATATCCTGCAAAATTGGACATTCTGTACAACCCTGCTCCGTCATTGTAACTGTGTTTCCCCCAAAGTGGTGGATACGTATATTCTTTACCGTCGGCTGCCAATACTCCTTCTCCATTCGCTTGGTGACACGATTGGCATTTAGTTTCATAGACTGCTTTTCCTTTTGCAGGGTCAGCGGCTCTGTCCATAAAAGCCAATTTATAAATCCCTGAACCTTTGGGTTTTCTTTCTTTGGAAACATCCGAGCCCAACCATTTCATGTATGCCAAAATAGCCTGCATTTCTTTACCTGTTGTATCAAGTGCCTTTCCGTTGAGGCTTCGTTCAAAGCAATCATTTACTCGTTTTGCTTTACTTTCTACACCACCCGATCGCGCTCTAAACTTTGGGTATGTCGTTTCTACGGCAAAATAATTATTACCCCATGGCTGTGTACCTGCTTTTAAATGGCAATTTTGGCAGTTGAGTCCGTTGGATATGGGAGCGACGGTTCCTTTTGGCCCTAGATAAGCAGCAGTATGTGCAATCAATTCTTTTCCATACAAAACCTGGTCTTTTTCATTGGGTGACAAGCGCATAAGTCGCCATTCTTGCGGGGCAATCCATACATTTACAAAATCTGGATTAGGCATTTCAATAGGGGCGTTTTCCACTTCAGCTACATCATCTAATGAAACAGAAGGAACACCGAAAAAGTACGAATACGTCAAAATACCTATAAATACACTCGTGAAAACAAGCGCGATAAATAGTACACGGAGCGATAAAATCAAGGTTTTGGTTACTTGTTCTGAATCTTTTTGTGCCATGAACAAATGAGATTAATAATGATTGAATGAGCACAAAAATAATGACCATCATCATGCTTCATTGTAACATTTGTTACATACAGTGACATTTGTAGGACATTTCAAATAAAAAATTGATTAAAAAAAATACGAACGATGTATTCCTATTGATTTCAATGAATACATTGTTCGTAAAATCCAAAAACAAAACCAATGGGTTATACTGTCTTTTTGTTCTTCAATTGAATAACTACTGCCCGAATCAGGAGTACCCATGGGGTTCCATGTAGAATTACATCATACCAGTCCATTAAACTCATGCCGTTTGCTCCCCCTACTATCCATTTTATTTTTCCCCAGATGTGAGGTTCAGGAAAAAATGGTGCTAAACCGAGAGTCAAACTAGCTACTGCCCAAGTACGTGTATTATTTAATAACTCTTTCATTTTATTATTCAATGATTTCTCCAGCAGCTTTCCAGCCTTGGATTCCTGTTTGTAAATGATAAATTTCTTTAAATCCTGCTTTTTTAAAATCTGAAATCGCGCTGGCACTTCTTCCACCTACCGCACAATAAAGTAATAGCGGCCTCGAAGTATCCAATTGACCAATTTTAGAAGCAAAATCAGTGCTATAATAATCAATTTGAATCGCACCTGGTATTCTTCCGGTAGCTACTTCCGAGTCGGTTCTGATATCGATTAGAATTCCATCTTTTTTTTCTTGAATGACCTGCTTGAAGGTCGCCACATCTACTCCTTTCACACCATTTTGGTCTATTTTGCTACACGACCAAAGCAATAATAGAAGTAGAAAATTACTTAGTACTGATTTCATACGCATCTTATAATTTTTCACAAACTTCGAATTTTTCTTATCCCATAAATGTGATATTAGTTACACTTTACTTTTTTTATTCGGTTTGGTAGAAAAATGGAGGAATGTTTTTTTGAAGGCAGTCTTAGAATTACCTTGCTAATTATCTTTGTTTAATTCTTAATTTAAAGTTAAACCTTTCGCTGCAATTATATACCGCATTTCAAGGAATAATCAGTGAATTCAAAGTGTCAAAACTTTTTATCTTAAACAATGTATCACCGATATGAGCGTGCTTTGTTGATGTGTTTACAATTAAATCAACTTTAATGGCAATAAGGTACGGTACTACTTTAATTTTAAGTTACCCAAAAATTATCTTACTTAATTTTTATGAATTTACCGAAAACACTATTTATAAATCCAAGTTTTCATTTGAATGATTTTTCTTCATCTTATTGAATTTTAGATAGATGAGATGATTTGTTTCACCTTGGCATTTAACTACATTTATCTTCTTAAATAGTTATTATCTATGATTTATTGGACTTCGCATTGAAACAAAGTAAATTTGAAGTTCGTTTACCTTAAATTATTCCTATTTAATATCATTTTTTTTATGAAATCATCCATTTTGAAACAACTTTCGTTTGCTTTTTTATTCTTTACCAGCTTTGCTACATTAGCCGCTGACCCAGACGACATACTTGGACTTTGGAAAAACGGAGAGGGTACGGGTATCGTCCAAATTTACAAAAAAGGAGATAAGTACTACGGTAAAATCGTTTGGCTTAAAGTGACCAATGACCCAGACGGTACGCCTAGAAAAGATATTAATAACCCTGAAGCTAGCTTGCGCACTCGTCCATTAAAAGGGCTAGAGAATCTACGTGGATTCCAATATGCTGGTGACGGAAAATGGGAAAATGGGAACGTCTATGACCCTAAAACAGGGAATGATTATTCATGTGAAATGACCCTTGTGAATCCTAATACGCTTGAAGTTCGTGGTTTCATCGGTATTTCCCTATTTGGTCGTACAGATGTTTGGAAACGCCAAGTAACTAAAAAATAATTCCTTTTTCATCGACATAACTCCTTTTTCATGAAGAAACTTTTCATTCTCGCTGCACTTTTTGCTACTTCTCTTGTACAAACAGTTGCGCAAGATTCCACTTCTACGGGTTCAACGACCTCTGAAGACGAATTTGACTTTTCCAATTTAGACAATGCAGATGACTTTACTGTCAAGACTTTCTGTACGCAAAAAGTACCCTATCTAAGTCCTACTCAACTTATTTCTGTTGGATACGAAATGCAAGGAGCTTTTTCTCTTTCGACCTTTTCTCCTGGTACGCTTGGTGCTAGTAACGTAACAGCATTCAGAGGGCTAAGACTTGGCTTCAATGCGCCTGTTATTTCTCGCTCAAATTTTATTTTAAACCTCGGTTTGACCTATTGGGACACGCAAGCAAATTTAGCAAACCCTGAAAACGTTCCTTACGGTAGTAATTTGGAAAAAGGTCTCCGCACTACGGGTATCAATGCGACTATTTTCAAACCTTTGAACGACACTCGTTTCCTTATTTTTCAAGGAAGTGCCGACCTTAATGGTGTTTACAGAAACCTAAATGAGCTCGCTATTGGGAAAAGTACTACTTACAGTGCAACAGCAATTTACGGTTGGAAAAACAACGAGAATACGATGTTTGGTTTGGGGGTAACACGTACATATCGTGCTGGCCAATTGCTTCACATCCCTGTTATTTATTATAATAAAACATACAATGCGAAATGGGGGATTGAATCTATCCTACCTGCCCGTTTGAACCTTCGTAGAAGTTTCGGAACGACAGGCTCTTTACTTTTCGGGTATGAGATCGAAGGAAACTCCTTTTATTTAGGTCAAAACCCACAAAATAGTGCGCAGGATTTATTTCTTCGTCGCGGTGAGCTAAAACCTCGTGTTACATTCCAAAGACAGCTCTCTGGCTTTGTTTGGGTGGCGGCGCAGGCAGGATTGCGTTATGCATATAGATTTGAAGTTTTCAATGATCAAAATCCGGTAGCAAATGAAGTACCAGCGTTTACTACTTCCGTAGGTAATCCCATGTATTTCAATATTAGCTTAAATTTGGTTAGTCCTTAATTTTTTTTCAATAAAAAAGGGAGTGGCATAACTTTGCCACTCCCTTTTTTATTGAACTTGTTTAACATTTTAATTTCGGGTTAATTTTTCGAATAAAACAGGCTGTCATAGCTAGGATATTAAGTGCTAGCCAGTTTTGCGCCGATGTTTCATATCGAATCAGTAATGCTTTAAAGGCATCTAACCAGGCAAATGCTCTTTCAATGACGAATCTGTTTGTATAAAGCAACTCATCAAAATACTCAAAACGGTCTCCGTTGACTGCATTTCTAGGATTAAAATCAATATTTGCTTGGATGTCTTTTTGGAAAAGAATGGTACTAAAATCCTGAGCATCAAGTCCAGCATCGGCGTTTAGAAATAACCCTTCGTGCCGAATATCGGCTGCTGATGTTAGCTAGCTAATTAGTTGGTTAAAGTGTTTCTGTTTATCAGCCAAGTCATGGTGTTGACCACTAATGGGGTCTGAAATAGCTACTAAAACGCCTTGATTATCACATAGATACAAGAAGTTAGTGGTTTGGTCGGCTTTACGAGCCTGAAACCCAACTACCTGACCACCTCGTTGTGCTCGAGCATGTGAGCCGTCTAATTGAACCGGTGATAAATCTAAAAAGCGTTTGTAGCTGCTCAAAAGTGAAAGAAACATAGCTTGCTAGGTGCCATCTTTACACCATCTGTTAAAATGATAGAAAACACTCTGATAGCTGTAGGGTTCGTTGAAATACTTTTCAACAGGTAATTCTCGCCATTGACAGCCGGTCTTTAAACGATAGAAGATAGCTTCAATAAGGTGCATTTGTTGTTTTTCACAAAGTGATTTCCCACGTTTTCCTTTACTCAAATGAGGGTAAAATGAATTTTCTAATCTTATCTTTGTCTAAGATGCTCCTATTTTGGAAGTTGTTTTTTGTGTCCAAAACAAAAATAATTGCCACATGAGCATCTTTCAAATAAAGTTAGACAAGCTCGAATTACAGTCAATTACATTCTTTTACATGTTGTTGCATATAAAATCAGAACACAATTCGCATTTAAATCATTTTCCTGAAATAATTTATAAATATTATACACCAGATTTAACTTATTTAACGGCAACCATGCGTACAACATGACCAGTGCCTATATGATAATTGCCCTCTGCCAATTCTATTTGTTTATCCTCTATTTCCTCAAAATAAAGCCCTTCAAACTCATTTTTAAGCATATCGACAGTTAAAAGCATGTCTTCTACTCTCGGTCCACCTGATGAATGGTTCATCTGCAGTGGATGAAAGGCTTCAAGAATGATAATACCTCCCTTTTTAAGCGACTTTATTACTTCTTTGTGAAACCATTTCCTCAGATCATTAGGGAAATGTGCATAGAATAGACCGATGACATCATATGTATCCAATTTTGGTTGGTACAAGGCAGCATCAAGTACCTCAAAATGCACAATAACTCCATTTTCCCTAGCTAATGTTTGTGCTTTTTGTTGTCCTTCTTCACTATAGTCGAATGCATCAACATTCCAACCTTGTGTTGCAGCAAAAACAGAGTTTCGTCCTTCCCCATCAGCGGGTAATAGAATTTTTCCTGGCTTTAGTAGTGAAAGCTTTTCAGCAAAAAATTCATTGGGGTCAGTTCCGTATGCGAAATCTTTTTCAGCATATCTTTGATTCCAAAACTCTTTCATTCTTGTGGTTTTACGAAAAAATCTTCTACAAAACTAGTCACTACATACCCTATGAACATGCCATATGGAACCATGGTTTGCCATTGAGACTTTAGTGGACACGTACCTGTTAAACAGCCTATTTCAGACCAATAAAAATAACCCATAAGTCCACCAACTAGCGTTCCCCCTACTAGCCACTTATTTGCTTTTAACTTCTTCATACTCGATTTCTCCTGCGTTTTGCGTTCTTCTTAAATTTGTCATCCTTGTTGTAGGCACTCCACAACCATTCGAAGATCCGCAGCCTAAGTTTAATAGAGCTTGAGTCATAAAAATACCTCCAAAAGCAGCAATAGCATACTGCTTCATCACAATAGATTGAACCAATATTATAGCTCCGATAATGAAGCGTATTGCCCGGACTATTGTCCATCCAGTTGTTAATGTTTTCATTTATTTTGCATTAGTTAGTGTAGCTCATTATCCCTCCAGAAAGGTTGTATAGCGACGTAAAACCAGCGCCAGACATTATTTGACATGCTTGTCCGCTTCTGTTACCTGAACGACAATAAACAAGGTATGTTTTTGATTTATCTAGTGCACCAATTTGCTGTTGAAAGTTCGGATTCATAATATCTATATTTTTAGCTCCTGGAATTGCCCCTTGTCTAAACTCACCAGAAGTCCTTACATCTAATATGACAGCATCTTTAATTGAATGCATTAATTCATTGAACTTTGGCGAATTAATATTTTCGTATCCTTTGTTTGAATTGAAGAAGTTAAACATGTACTTTTTAGAATTGAAGTGAATAATATATTTACTACAATACAAAGTTCATGCTTATTTGGAAGAATATGCGTGACATATGTTACATATTCACTCGAGATGTTTTTTTACAAGACCTTGGCTACCTGTATGGCAGCCAAGGAATATGTATTGTTTCATGGCTATATGTCGAGCAAATTGGATTTATTTAATATACTCCCCTTTGCTTCTTCAAATATCGACTATGATTTTTCAACTACCAAATTTTTACCATAAAATAAGTACTTAAATTCGCTTAGCTAAATATTTGACTATTAGATAATTGTAAATGAGTTATTTATTCTCTACTTTTCCGTATAGTATATTTCCATATTCGTACATTTTTTTAATTTATATAACGTGAGTATAACTATTTCAACATCTAAAATAACCCAATTTTAAAAAATTATACCTTTTTTGACTAGTAAATGGCTATTTACTAGCCAAATTATACTTAGATCACAATTTTGAGTTATTTTTTAATTTTAGGCTATTTATTTTCTAAATACTCAGGTTTTATTTAATTCGACGGAGAAGTACTAGTGGGTGGCAATAACAATTTTGATTTATTTCAATTGGTAATGATTATGTAATAATCAAATTTTTAACTGTTTATCATACATGATTTTACGGAAGCTAATCATGTGTTTATGGCAATACGATTTTTTATCAAATTTTACTGGTGGATACTCTTCCTTTTTCTCATGGTTTGGATCTTATATTACAATTTAAGCAGAGTTTATTGATTTTGGGTGGGTGGGGTGTAAAACGAAAGAGCCTCCGTTGCGCTGTGCAACGGAGGCTCTTGTAATAAAATTCTGGCATCTACCT
>JACCDQ010734728.1_pt1 | contig 12855 bp, 11 predicted proteins | sample 7446031 | NCBI WGS metagenome assembly JACCDQ01 (sample SAMN15323442, study PRJNA562643) | freshwater metagenome | isolation source: river surface water | place: USA:Blue River Watershed | collected 2017-08-17 | reverse complement strand
GAGCGACCGCCCACCGACATGCCGTTGAGGCCTTGGATGGCGGCTTCCGCTTCCGCGCTGGACGACATTTCCACAAAGCCGAAGCCTTTGGAACGGCCGGTGTCGCGGTCCATCATGACCTTGGCCGACGCAACGCCGCCAAATTCAGAAAAGTTGTGGCGCAGACTGTCGTCGTCGACCGTGTAGGGCAAATTGCCCACGTAGATTTTGCTGCTCATGGTTGAGCCTTTCAGAGAGGGCTGGCCGTGCAGGTAAAGAGCACAGCAGCGCAGAGAGAAGCGGTTTCAGGGCTGATTCCGCAGAGAACACCCCCATCAACGGGAGCGGGCGTTTGTCACACCAAGGGTTATTATATTTCCAATTAGAATAATAGTGTAGATTTATATTTTCTGTAGTTTTTAAAGGCCAGCGGTACATGGTACGCATCCACACACGCATAGGCCTGAGTTACGAGTTGGGCCCCATGGGCGCCGATTTTGTGTTCAACATACAGGCCGCCCGAACCCCGCAGCAAAGCGTGGTGTGGGAGCAGTTGAGCATTCGCCCCTACGCCCCCAGCCAGGAAACCGTGGACCCCGCCACCAGCAACCGGATGCTGCGCTTGCATGCACCCGCCGGCCGTTTGGCGGTGGACTACCACTGCACGGTGGACATACGACAACACACCCAAGACCCCGCTGCTGTGCCCGAGGTGCCTGTAGCGCAGTTGCCCACGCACGTGTTGCCCTACCTCTACCCCAGCCGTTACTGCCCATCGGACAGCATGGGCGCCCTGGCCAACAGCCTGTTTGGCCACTTGCCCCCGGGGTACAGCCGGGTGGCGGCGGTGGTGGCTTGGGTGCAACAGCAGGTGCGGTTTCAGTCCAACACCAGCCATTCGGGCACCAACGCACTCGACACCCTGCGCGACCGAACCGGCGTCTGCCGCGACTTTGCCCACCTGACCATAGCCTTGTGCCGGGCCATCAACATTCCGGCCCGGTTTACCACCGGCATTGACTACGGTGCCGACCCGGCGCTGGGCCCTTCCGATTTCCACGCCTATGTGGAGGTGTACCTGGGCCACCGCTGGTACATTTTTGACCCATCGGCCACCGCCATACCCATGGGGTTTATACGGATCGGCACCGGGCGGGACGCGGCCGATGTGTCGTTCGCCACGATTTTTGGTGCCTTCACATCGGTGCCGCCTCTCATCGAAATACGCGCCGAAGACAACCCCTCGCAGGGCTTTGAGTTGCCCAAGCACGTAAAGTTGGGGGTTTCCACCGCGTAGCACCCCGCCATGACCCAGACCCGAATTGCGACCGCACTGCTGTGTGTGACCGCCGCCACAGCCCATTCCCAAACCACCGAGGCCTGGCGTCAACTGGAGGCGCAAGCCCAAGGGCAAACGGTTTACTTCAATGCCTGGGGTGGGGGTGAGGCCATCAACCAATACATTGCCTGGGCCGCCGCGCAGGCCAAAGTGCGCTATGGTTTTGAGGTCAAGCACGTCAAAATCACCGACGCGGCCGAGGTGGTCAAGCGCCTGCAAGCCGAGCTGGCGGCAGGCCGCAAAACCGGCGGCAGCGTTGACCTGATGTGGGTCAATGGCGAAAATTTTCGCAACCTCAAGGCCGCTGGCGCCCTGTACGGCCCCTGGGCCGAAAGCCTGCCCAACTGGGGGCTGGTGGATTTGAACAAGCCGGTGCGCAGCGACTTTTCCATTCCCACCGAAGGGTACGAAGCCCCGTGGGGCACCGCCCAACTCACCTTTATTGCCAACAAAACCACCACACCGGTACCGCCACGTTCGGCCACCGAATGGTTGGCTTTTGCGCGCGCTCAACCGGGCCGCACCAGCTACCCCAAGCCCCCTGATTTTCACGGCACCACTTTCATCAAACAGTTGCTGATCGAGCTGACCCCCGATCGCGCAGCCCTGCAAAAACCCGTGACCCCCGACGGCTTTGCCCGGGCCACCGCACCTTTGTGGCCCTATTTGGACCAATTGCACCCGGTGCTGTGGCGCAATGGGCGCAGCTTCCCCAACAGCGCGGCCGAAATGCACCGCATGCTGGCCGATGGCGAACTGCGCTTGTCACTCACCTTCAACCCCAATGAAGCCGCCAACCTGATCGCTACCCAGCAACTGCCTGCCACCGCCTACAGTTTTGGCTTCACGGGCGGCACCCTGGGCAATGTGCACTTTTTGGCCATACCCACCAATGCGCGCGCAGCGGCGGCGGCCCAAGTGTTCGCCAATTTTTTGTTGTCACCCGAAGCCCAAGCCCGCAAGGCCGATACAGCGGTGTGGGGCGATGGCACGGTGCTGGACCGCAGCCGCCTGCCCGCCAGCCTGCGCGACCGCCTGAACACCACCGCACCCGGTGCCTTGGCTGAACCCACCCCCACGTTGCCCGAACCCCACGCCAGCTGGGTGGAGGCGCTGGAGGCCGAATGGCTCAAACGCTACGGCTCGCGTTGAGGCCGGGTTTACAGCACGGGTGGCCGGCTTTGCCGGTGCTGTTGGTTTTGCTCCCGCTGGGGCCGGGTTTGTGGTGGGCCCTGGCCCCGGCTGCCGGGCCGCAAGCATGGCAAGCCCTGTGGGCAGATTCCCAGTTGCCTCAGGCCGTTCTGGCCAGTGCGGTGTCGGCCTTGCTGGGCACGGCACTGGCTTGCGTGCTGGCGGCGGGCATCACGCGGTGGCATTTTCCCGGGTCCGCTTGGGTGCGTATTCAGGCACGGTTGCCAGTGCTGCTGGCCATGCCACACACCGCTTTTGCTGTGGGTTTGTTTTTTTTGTTGTCGCCTTCGGGCTGGCTCACGCGCCCGCTGGCCGCAGCCCTGGGGTGGGAATCGCCCCCCAATTGGGTCACCGTGCAAGACCCCCGGGGGTTGGCGTTGGCCGTGGCCTTGGGCCTGAAAGAAAGTTGGTTTTTGCTGTGGGCCACCCTGGGGGTGCTGGGCGAACGGGACACGGCGCAGCAACTGTTGGCGGCCCGCACCCTGGGTTATTCGCCTGGGCGTGCCTGGCGCTTGGTGGTGTGGCCGCAGGTGTTGCCCCGGTTGAAGTGGCCTGTGTTGGCGGCTTTGGCCTATGGGTGGTCGGTGGTGGACATGGCCTGGGTGCTGGGCCCCAACACCCCGCCCACGCTGGCGGTCTTGGTCTGGCAATGGCTGAGCGACCCCGACCCCGCAGCACAGGCCAAAGGCGCTGCGGCCGCGGTGCTGCTGTTGGGGCTGTTTGCCAGTTCGCTGGCGGTGCTGCTGGCCTTGTTGGCGGTGTACCGGCGTGGGCCACGCTACCCCAGCGGCTTTCGGGGCCGGGCAACTTCGGCTTTTGTCAGCCGGTGGGCAACCTGGCTGCCGGTGGGGGTGTTGGGCTCGGGCGGGTGGGTGGTGTGGGTGTTGGCCGTTTGGTCGGTTGCGGGTGCTTGGTTTTACCCGGCGCTGTGGCCCAGCAGCTTGACATTGAACACTTGGGCGCAAGCCGACATGGCCCCGTTTTTGAACACACTGACCCTGGCAGCGGCCAGCGCGCTGTGCGCCACCGCGGTGGCTGTGATCTGGCTGGAATGGGGCCCCAGCCGTTACACCGCATGGCTTTACCTGCCCCTGGTGTTGCCGGTATTGCCCTTGGCAGCGGGCCAATACCATGTGCTTTTGAAAGCCGAACTGGACGGCACCTGGACCGCGGTGGTGTGGGCCCATTTGCTGTGGGTGTTGCCGTACACCGTGCTCGTGCTGGCTGGGCCCTACCAAGGGTTTGACAAGCGCTTGGCCCTGACGGCCCGTGTGCTGGGCCTGTCGGGCTTTGCCGTGTGTTGGCGGATCAAGTGGCCTTTGCTGTTGCGCCCTTTGCTGGCAGCAATGGCCGTTGGTTTTGCGGTGAGCGTGGCGCAGTTTTTGCCCACCTTGTTTGCTGGCGGTGGGCGCTGGGCAACCGTCACCACCGAGGCTGTGGCCTTGAGTGCCGGCGGCAATAGAAGGGTGCTGGCGGTGCATGCCTTGCTGCAAGTGCTGCTGCCTATGCTTGTGTTTGGGCTGGCAACAGCCCTGCCTTGGGCGCTCGCGCGCCACCGGAAAGGCTGGCGTTGACATGTTGGTGTTGCAACAACTCGTTTTGCATTTGAACGGCCGCGCGCTGTTTGCCCCGCTGGACCTGCATGTGGCACCTGGGGAGGTGCTCACCCTCATGGGCCCTTCGGGTTCCGGAAAATCCAGCCTCCTGCATTGGCTGGTGGGCGCACTGGACCCCGCTTTTGTTGCCACGGGCACCGCCCACCTGAACGGCCAAACCTTGGCTACCCAACCCACCGAACAGCGGCGCATTGGCCTGCTGTTTCAAGATGCCTTGTTGTTTGCCCACTTGAGCGTTGGGGGCAACTTGGCGCTGGCCTTGCCGCCAACCGTGCGCGGAACAGCCGCCCGCAGAGCCCGGGCAGAAGCCGCCTTGGAGCACATGGGGCTGGCGGGTTTTCACGACCGCGACCCGGCCACTCTGTCGGGCGGGCAGCGCGCCCGCGTCAGCCTGATGCGCACCCTGCTGGCAGAACCCCAAGCGGTGCTGCTGGACGAACCCTTTTCCAAGCTGGACGCTAATTTGCGTGCCCAGTCCAGAGCCTGGGTGTTCGACCACTTGACCGAGCGCAACATACCCACCTTGCTGGTCACGCACGACGCGGCCGACGCGCCCGAGGGGGGCCGTATACGGCATTTGGAGCCCCCTGAACATGATTGATGCCCCACTTACCACCTTGTTGCGCAGGCCCCTGCTGTGGTTGGCACGCCCGCTGCACGCCGCCGGGGTGCAGGCGGACCACTTGAGCTGGGTGGGTTTTGGATTTGCAGTGCTGGCATTCACTTTGCTGGCAACTGGGCACGCGAGCCTTGCCTTGCTGGCCATCGCCTTGAACCGTTTGGCCGATGGCCTGGACGGTACCTTGGCCCGCCTGGGGCAACCCAGCGACAGAGGGGCCTTTTTGGACATTGTGTTGGACTTTTTGTTTTATGCCAGCGTGCCCCTGGGGTTTGCCTTGCAAGCGCCCGCAACCCACGCTTTGCCCGCTGCGGTGCTGCTGTTCAGCTTCATGGGCACAGGCGCCAGTTTTCTGGCCTTTGCCGTGTTGGCAGCCAAGCGGCAAATGAGCAGCCTGGCTTTCCCCCAAAAAGGCATGTACTACCTGGGGGGGCTTACCGAGGGCACTGAAACCTTGGCCGTGTTTGTGGCCATGTGCCTGTGGCCCCCGTTTTTTCCGGCGTTGGCTTATGGCTTTGCCGCTTTGTGCCTGCTGACCACCGCGATGCGCATTGCCGCAGGTTGGCAGGCCTTTGGTTCAGATCACCCCAGCGCGCCACCCGAACGCTGACATTCAATTCGGCGCGCTGTTGGCACGAACCTGAACCACCTGCCCGTCTGCCATGGTTTGCCCGGGGTAGAGCAGCACCTGTTCGCCTTCGCGCACCCCGGACCGCACCCAGGCTTGTTGTGGGTTGCGGTGTGTGATCTGCACGGTTCGCGCCCGGGCGTGGCGGCCTTCCAGCACAAACACACGCCACCCTTTGCCCTCGCGCACCAGCGCAGCCGTGGGCAGCAGCAGGGCCGATTCCTGGGCCCACAGAATGATGCGTGCGTTCACTTGGTAGCCATCGCCCGGCGGTTGCAGGGCGGGGTTGGCAGGCGCGTCGTCCAACGCCACCACCACCTGCACCCGCTGCTCCTGTATGCCCAAGGCGGACACCTTGGTAAAGGCCACGGGCTCAATGCGCAGCACGCGGCCTGTGCGGGGTGGCAAATGGGCCCCCAAGTCCAACGCCACAACGGCACCTGGAGCGATTTGCCCCACCTCGGTGGACAGCACGTCGATCACCGCCTCCAAAGCGGTGGTGTCTCCCACTTCCAGCAGGGCTTGCCCGGCAACCACGTTGCCTGCGCTGCCCATGTTGAGTTTGACCACCCGGCCCAAGGCGGGGCTCTTGATTTGAAGCATGGCGCTTTTGGGTTGGGCAACAGGCGCTTCCGTGGCGGATGGCAACAACGCGGCCTGGGCTTCTGCCACGGCAAACGAGGCCGCTTGCAACTGGGCTTCGCCCGCTTGCAGGGCTTGCCGTGCGGCCTGTTCGGCCAGCCGGGCCTGGTCCAGCATGGCCGGGGCCGCAAATTGGCTTTGCGCCAGCGCCTGCGCCCGCTGGAGCTCCAGGTTGGACTGGGCGTGCGCTGTTTGCAGCCGCTCCATTTGTGCCAACGCGGCGCGGCGGGCAGCTTGGGCTGCGCCCACACGCTGGGTCAATACTTGCTGGGTGCGGCCATCCACCAAAGCGGGGGCCGATGGCGTCAACACCGCCACCACATCGCCGCTGCGCACCGCATCGCCCACTTGCAGGGTGGGGCGGGCCAAATGCCCGGCCACCGGCGCGGTCACCAGGTAGCGTTGTTTCAACCGCAGCTGGCCGTCTTCCTCCAAGGCCTGTTCAAACCGCCCCACCACCACTGGCGCTACCTCCACCGGCAGCGGTTGTGGGCGAAACGCCCAATACCCCAAAGCCAGCACACCCGCCAAAGCCAAGGTGCCCCAGCCCCAGCGTCGCACCCGCTGTGCCCGGGCGTGTTCTACCGATTCATGCATCATTCGCGCACCTTCAAAACAGACACCAGATCCAGCCGATCCACCTGCCGGCGCACCAGCAGCGCGCTGATCACTCCGGCTGCCAACACAATCAACACCGCTGTGGCGTAGGTGGAGGGCGCTATCACCACAGGGAAGTCAATGCTGTCGGATGACATGAGCTTCATCAGCAGCGACGCCAAGCCCCATCCGGCCGCTGTGCCCAGCGGCAGCGCCACCAGCAGTTCGGCCCCCAACTGCGCCAACAGCAGCACCGAGACCTCGGCCCGCGTCATGCCCAGCACGCGCAGGCTGGCCAGTTCCCAGGCGCGCTCCGACAGGCTGATACGCGCTGCGTTGTACACAATACCCACGGCCATGGCCACCGCGAACAGGGTCAAAATGGCACTGAACACGCCCATGCTGCGGGAGGTGGTTTCGGTGAAAGCTGCCAGCGAACTGGCTTTGTCGAACACGGCGTAAACATGGGGCGCCTGTTTCACGGCGGACCAAAAATCGGACATGGCCAAGGTGTCCACTCTCAAGGCCGCTTCGGCCACGCCGCTGCCATCGCGGGCCAGCCGGTTCATGGCCGCCAGGTCCATGAAGGCCTGCTTGCCGATCATGGTGTGCACCACGTCCACCACCTCCACCGTGGCGTGGGTTTGGCGCCAGAGGCGGAACTCCAACTCCACCCGGTCGCCCACGCTGGCGCCAAGGGACTGTGCCAGCAGTGCCGACATCACCAAACCATGGGGTGGCAGCTGCACGGGCCCACGCACTTCGTCCACGGTTCGCAACAGCTGGGCGCCGTTTTGCAGCCCGGTCAACGCAGCGTCTTGCACCTGGCCTCCCAGTCGCACCCGAACGGGTTCATTGCGGTAGGGCTCCGCTTGCATCACACCTGGCAAACGGGCCAGGTCGCGCACCACCTGCAAAGGCACGGGGCGGGTAAAACTCACAGCCACATCGCCTTGTTGCACCTGCCGAAACTGCACGTCTACGATGTGGGCAATCGCGTCCAGCCAAAAGGCCCCCGAAATTTGCAAGGCCACGGCCATGGCAATGCCCGACACCGTGAACACCGACCGCAAGGGGCGCCGTTCAAAATTGCGCAGCACCATCAGGCCGCCGGTGCGCAGTCCGCGGGCCAGGCCCAGGCGCTCCAGCCGCGATTTTTGGTACGACGACGGTGTGGGGGGCAGCATGGCTTGGGCAGGTCGCAAACGCACCACCGCGCGAATCGCCGTCCAGCTGCCCAAAGCCGCAGCCACCGCGGCCACCCCCGCCGATGCCGCCACCAGCCATGGCGCAGTGGCGTAGCGCAGCTGGTTGAAGCGGAACACTTCGTCATAAAGCCCCAGCATGCCCTGCCCCAGCAGCAGGCTCAAACCCCACCCCAGCACCGTGCCCAAGCCCGCCACCACCAAGGCGAGCTGGATGTAGTGGCCTCCAATGGCGGCATTGGTGTAGCCCAGGGCCTTGAGGGCAGCAATCTGACTGCGTTGCGTGGCCACCTGGCGGCTGATCACCACATTCAAAATAAACATGGCCACCGCCAAAAAAATGGCGGGCAGCACGGTGCCCATGATTTTCAGTTGCGAGAGCTCGTCCGACACAATTTTGGCCGAAAGCAGTTTGTCGCGACCCACCGCGCCCAGGCTGCCATAGGGCTGCAACAGTTTGTCCAGCTGATCGATCACCCTTGCCTCCGAGGTGCCGGGGGACAGGCGCAGGGTCGCGTGGTTGAACGCGCCTTCCATGTCGAAAGTGCGCGCCAAGCGTTGGCTGTCGACCCACCAAATGCCAAAAGATTGGTCGTCTGGGGCGCCGCCACGGGTGGCAAACACATACTCTGGAGACACCGCTGTGCCCACCACCTGCACCCATTCAAGGCGTCCGTTCAGAATGGCCTGCACACGGCTGCCCGCTTGCAGGCCGCGCACGGTGGCAAAGCGCTCGCTCACCAATGCCTCCAGGGTGCGTCCGGTTTCGGGCCAGCGCCCGCTGCGCAGGGTCAGGCCATTCATGCGGTGTTCTGCCTGTTTCCAATCCACGCCCACAAAGCGGCCCGTCACGGGCGGGTCGGCTTGCGGCAGTGCAATCTGGGCGTCCATCGACACCTCCAGCAGCACCTCGTCCACCCCCTCCAGGCTGCTTATACGCGGCAGCAAAGACAAAGGCGCACGCTTGACGCTTGCAAACACGTCGCCCAGGCGGTTGTGTTGGTAGAACGCTTCGCGGGAGGACTGCAGCGACGCGTGCACCGAAAACATGCCCACAAACCCGGCCACGCCTATGGCCACCACCACCGCAATCGTAGCCACTTGGGCGCGCAAGCCGCTCAAGTCGCGCCACAGTTTGGTGTTGAGCGCTTTCATGTCTGGGTTTACCAGCGCAGTTCTGCCGCAGGCCTTTTGTGGGCGTTGCGGTGTTCGTCCACCAAGCGCCCGTCGGCCAGGCGCAACACCCGGTCGGCCATGTCGGCTATGGGGGCGTTGTGCGTGATGACCACCGTGGTGGTGCCCAGCTCCCGGTTCACGCGTTCAATGGCCTCCAACACCATGATGCCGGTGGCGCAATCCAAAGCGCCGGTGGGCTCGTCGCACAACAACACCGCCGGGCGCTTTGCAATTGCACGGGCAATGGCAACCCGCTGCTGTTCCCCGCCCGACAGCTGGGCCACAAAGTGGTCGCTGCGCTGGGCCAGGCCCACCAAGGCCAAGGCTTGTTGCGGTGACATGGGGTCGGGGGCCAAATCGGTCACCAAGGCCACGTTCTCGCAGGCGGTCAGGCTCGGTATCAGGTTGTAAAACTGGAACACAAAGCCCACATGTTCCCGGCGGTAGCGGGTCAATTCGGCATCGTCAGCGCCGATCAACTCGTGGGTCTGACCCGCGTGGGTCCAGCAGGCAGAGCCCGAAGTGGCGCTGTCGAGCCCGCCCAAAATATTGAGCAAGGTGGACTTGCCGCTGCCCGATGCCCCCAGCAGCACCACAAATTCGCCCCGCACAATGCGCAAGTCCACCCCTCGCAGGGCGTGAACGGCGGTATCTCCCTGGCCATACACCTTGGTCAGCTGCTGGGCCAAAAAAACCGTGTCGTCGGGCAAAGTCGAGTCAGACATGACGTGGCAGCGTACCATGACCGGCGAACTGCTTTGCGCGGCCACAGAAGGGCGTCAAATTCGATAGACCATACAGGCTGCGTGGTCTATGATCAGCTCCCGGTTACTAGGGATGTAAAAAATTGTGTCTGACGTTGATTTGCGGGTGTTCTTGATCATTACCGGCGTCATGGCTTCGCTCATGGCGCTGGTGCTGTTTTCCCAGGCGCGCACCTATCCCAAGTCCATTTGTGGCATGCAGACCTGGGCGCTGGGCCAATTGGCCGCATTTGCGGCCACGGTGCTGTTTGGTTTGCAGGGCGTGGCGCATCACTTGATTTCGATGGGCTTGGCCAATTTGCTCTTGGTGGTGGCCGGGGGCTTGTTGATGGTGGGCACCCACCAGCACCTGGGGCGCCCCTTGCCGCGTTGGTTTTTACCTGCTTTGGTGCTGGTGACCCTGCCTTGTGTGCTGTGGCTCAGCGGCCGTGAAGGTTACTACCTCCACCGCTTGCTGTTTATTTGTGTGGTGATGGCGTTGATGCTCGGCGCCCATGCGGCTGCGGTTTGGCGTTATGGCACCACCACCTTCGCCCACCGTTTTATGTTTGCCGTGTTGGTGTTTTTGGCGTTGGTCATGGTGGTTCGAGGCGGCTCCGCCTGGGTGCTGACGCCAGGCAATGGTATTTTCGACCCCACTTTGATCCAAGGCCTGTATTTGGGCAGCTTTGGCCTAGGGTTGTTGCTGCTGTCAATTGGCGGCATTCTGATGGCGTCGGAGCGTTTGCGCGCTGAACTGGAAAACCTGGCCAGCAAAGACAGCCTCACCGGGGCCTTGACCCGCCGCGCGTTTTTTGAGCTGGCAGAAAATGAAATGGCGCGCAGTCAACGCAATGGCAGCCCGCTGTCGGTGCTGTGTCTGGATCTGGACCATTTCAAAAGCATCAACGACCAACATGGCCACCAAATGGGCGATCGGGTGTTGAGCGATTTTGTGTTGCGTGCCCAGAGCATGTTGCGTCGGCCGGCCATTTTTGCGCGTTTTGGGGGCGAAGAGTTTGTGACCCTGCTGCCCGACACCGACCGGCAGGAAGCCTTGCTGGTGGCAGAACGCATTCGGGCCAGCACCACCGTGCAGCCCGGGGTGCCGGTTTGCAGGGTCAGCATTGGGGTGGCAAGCTACCACCCCGCCGCGTCCGAAACACTCAGCCAGCTCATCAACAGGGCCGACACGGCCCTTTACCGCGCCAAAGCCCTGGGCCGCAATCGGGTGGAAGAAGCGCCGCCCTTTGCCCGCTGACCCCATGGACCCGCAGGACGCCACGACCCACCCCACGCCCCAGCCGCTGGCCGGCGTGCGCGTGTTGGACTTGTCGCGTGTGTTGGCCGGGCCATGGGCCGCTCAAATGTTGGCCGACTACGGCGCCGATGTGCTCAAGGTGGAGCGCCCGGGCGTGGGAGACGACACGCGCCACTGGGGCCCGCCCTGGTGGGGCGAGGGCACCGACCGGGTAGCGGCCTATTTTTTGTGCGCCAACCGGGGCAAGCGGTCGGTGGCGATCGACTTCACCACCGCTGCCGGTGCCCAGCTGTTGCGAGAACTCGCCAGCGAAGCCGATGTGCTGATCGAAAATTACAAAGTGGGCCACCTGGCCCCATTTGGGCTGGACGCTGCCAGTTTGCGGTCGCTCAATCCCCGGCTGGTGTACTGCTCCATCACGGGCTATGGGCAGACCGGGCCCCTGGCCCACAAGGCGGGGTACGACTTTGCGGTGCAGGCCGAAGGCGGCTTGATGAGCATCACCGGGGAGCCGGGCGGCGAGCCGCAAAAGGTGGGCGTGGCAGTGACGGACTTGATGACCGGTCTGTACGCCACCACGGCCATTTTGGCGGCACTGCACGAACGCCAACGCACCGGCCTGGGCAGACATTTGGACGCATCTTTGTTTGATGTGCAGGTGGCCATGCTGGCCAACCAGGCCAGCAACCAGCTGGTGGGGCAAACCCAGCCCACACGCATGGGCAATGCCCACCCCAACATCGTGCCCTACCAGGTGTTTCCCACCCAAGATGGCCACATGGTGCTGGCCGTGGGCAACGATGCGCAATTTGCCCGTTTTTGCGAGGCGGCTGGGAGCCCCCAGGTAGCCCAAGACACCCGTTTTGCCACCAACCCCGCACGCGTAAAGCACCGCGAGGCGCTGATACCGCTGATCACCCGTTGGACAATCACGCAAGACACCGCCACTTGGGTCCAGCGACTCGACCGTGTGGGGGTGCCCTGTTCGCCCATACTGGACGTGGCCCAGGTGCTGGCACACCCCCACGTGGCCGCGCGTGGCATGGTGGCAAGCGGTGCGGCCTGCTCATCGTTCGAATCGCCCCCTTTGGTCAAACAACCGGTGCTGTTTGACGGTGAGCGGCCCCATGCCTTGCTGCCCCCGCCCCGGCTCGGCAGTGGCAAAGCCGGCTGGGTTTAGCTTGGTACACAATTTAGGGCGGTACACAATAAAAAACCCGCCCGGCAGCCATGGCCACAGGGCGGGTTTTTTTGACAGCGGTTCAGGCTGTCGAGTCAGCTCAAACGCTGACTGCCTGGATTCAGGCGCGGGCCTTGGCGGCTTGCTTGCCAGCGTTCAAAGCGGTGGAGGTCACGGCGTTGAAGTTGGCTTCGGCCAGATCTGTGGCTTGCTTGACAGCTTTTTGCACAGATTCCATGGCAGCAGAGGCGGTGGACACGGCGTTTTTCACAGCGGCCACAGCAGACTCGGAACCTTGGGGAGCGCTTTTCACAGCGGTGTCCACAGCGGCCACAAACTTCTTCTGAACGTCAGCGGCTTGGGCTTCTGCCACTTTGCTGAATTCGGCGGTGGCGCCAGAAGCGATGTCGTACAGGTGACGGCTGTAAGAAGCGGCTTTCTCGGCCAGGGGCTGCATCACGCTGGCTTGCAGGGCCAACAGCTCTTGCACGTCTTTCACGCCCAACGCTGCTTGAGCGGTGCTGGCGGTTTCGGACAGGGTGGCCTTGGTGGCTTGCAGGTTCAGTTCGGTCAGCTTTTCAACGCTGGCCAGGGCCTTGCTGCTCAGATCGAACAGGGCGGCAACTTGGGCTTTTTGGGCGGCAACGATTTGGTCAACGGTCAACATGGCAAACTCCTT
>JACCDQ011658874.1_pt1 | contig 12856 bp, 12 predicted proteins | sample 7446031 | NCBI WGS metagenome assembly JACCDQ01 (sample SAMN15323442, study PRJNA562643) | freshwater metagenome | isolation source: river surface water | place: USA:Blue River Watershed | collected 2017-08-17 | reverse complement strand
CAGCGGATACCTCACGACGCGTGAACATCACCAGAGTTACAACAGGATTGAAGTGTGCCCCACTCACAGGGCCTAGTACAGAAATCAAGAGTCCTAGAACTAGTACGGTCGAAACCGCGTTGACTAGTAAGGCCACACCTGCGTCTGGCGAAAGTGCAGTGCCCATGATTCCTGAACCCACAACAACACACACCAATAACGCAGTGCCGAAAAATTCACCGGCAATTTGCTGGGTGCGGTTGGCAGACGTAGAGCTCATGCAGTACCTTCACGGATAGACGCTTATCTATGTGTTAAGCATAGATGCTTGTCTATGTAAGAACAGATTGATTGCGTAAATCGGAGGTGAACTTCAAGTGAAAGCGTCACTGCCAGTGATTGATTCGGATGTATGCGCGCCCGACACTTTGCACTCACCACTCGATCGCGCGCATGCTGAATCTGTCGCCGTGCTTCTTAAAGCGGTTGCTGATCCAACAAGACTTCAGCTCATCGCACTGCTCAACGCAAGCCCCCAGAGCGAGGCGTGCGTTTGTAATCTGACCGAACCTCTCGGCCTGTCTCAGCCAACAATTTCTCACCACCTCAAAGTTCTCAACGAGGTTGGAATCATCAAGCGTGAAAAACGCGGTACCTGGGTGTGGTACTCCGTCGACCAGAATCAGTGGTCGAAAATCGCTCAGTTATTTTCTTAAGAACCCCGCCTCAACGTTTGCGGTTCACGACGCACGCTCAGCAATGTCGTTTTCGTGAACCACAAAAGAAAAAGGACCTGGCCGAAGCCAGGTCTTTCTGTTGTGGAGACTAGGGGAATCGAACCCCTAACCCCCTGCTTGCAAAGCAGGTGCTCTACCAATTGAGCTAAGTCCCCTTGCGGTGGATGAATGATACACCTACCTCAAGTCGAGATCCCGAGTGGCCTCTCGCCATAAATCCTCTTCTTGCTTCTGTCGGGTGACAGAGCGGTAGAGGGCATATGCCAGTCCGCTGATCATCGCGAATGAAAACAGTTTTTTCATTACGACCTCCTCGAAGTCTCTCGTGGGCCTAGGAGGACTTGAACCTCCGACCTCTTCCTTATCAGGGAAGCGCTCTAACCGCCTGAGCTATAGGCCCGTTGTTTCACCGAAGTGAAGCGGTGGCGAAGATTACCCTAACCATGGCTAGAGAGAAAAACCGCCCCTGCACTTACCTGCGTACGGCTTAATTGTGGTCAGGTTCTGGCAAATGCGCGACCTGAGTTGAAGGCAGCGCATCCTCTGCGAAAGTGAACTCAACACCACGCGAAAAAGGCACGGTCAGGTTGTAAATGAATCCAAAGAGCGCAAAGAGTGAAGTAGTCACAAGAACTTCAAATGCTGCAATCGCAATGGATCCGAGAAAAACGACCGGCAATGTAAATGTTTCGGTGAGTGCACCCTCGGTTCCCGTGAGATCGCCTAAGAGCAGATCGAACGAAGACAGCACACCCATCCCAGCCAGAACGCCGTACATGATCACGCTAGCGGTGACAGTGGTGACGGCGATCGACAAAGAAATCAGAAATCCGGTACGAATCCAAGACCACGGCTCAATGCGAATGATCCTGAGATTCGCCCGGATTTCTGATCGAGACATTTTTTACTCCTCGACGGATTCAATGACCTCTGGAGTTTCAGTCACCTCTGCGACTTCCACACCTTCAGCTGTGTCGGTGGTTTCACCTTCAGCGAGTTCGACATCGTCTTCTTCGTCATCGCGTTCTTGGCTGCGCGCCATGCCGACAACAATGTCATCGCCTGTAAGTCTCATGAAACTTACACCCTTTGTGTCGCGACTTGTAGAGCGAATGTCAGAGACACTCGAACGAATCACAACGCCGTTGGAGGCCACTGCGAAGATCTGATCAGTTTCGTCACAGATCATCGCACCGACAAGTGCACCACGTTCTTCAACGAGACGCATTGCGCGAACACCCTGGGTGCCACGACCCTTGCTGTTCCATTCATCGACAGAGGTACGTTTCGCAAAACCACCGTCAGTGACGGTAACAACGTAAGCACCTTCACGGACAACGTCCATCGACAGCAACTCGTCGTCGTCAGTCTTGAAACGCATACCGATCACACCACCCGTGCCACGGCTCAGTGGACGCAGCGACGCATCGTCAGCGGTGAAGCGAACGCTGTAACCCTTACGGCTAACGAGGAGCAAGTCATTGCTCTCATCGACAAGCTGTGCGCTGATGAGTTCGTCATCTTCGCGCAGGTTGATCGCGATCAGACCGCCTTGGCGGTTCGAGTTATATTCGCTCAGAGCGGTTTTCTTGACGTTGCCGCGTTTTGTTGCGAGCACAAGGTATTTCGCGTTGTCGTAATCCTTGATTGCAAGAACCTGCGTGACATGCTCTTCGCCGCTGAACGCAAGAACGTTTGCGACGTGCATGCCGCGAGCATCGCGACCTGCCTCTGGCAACTGGAACGCTTTCGCCCGGTACACACGACCTTTGTTCGTGAAGAACAAAATCCAGTGATGGGTGGTCGTGACAAAGAAGTGTGAAACGACGTCATCTTGTTTGAGCGCTGCACCTTTGACTCCGCGACCGCCACGTTTTTGTTGGCGGTAGAGAGCTGAGTCGGTGCGCTTGACGTAACCACCAGAAGTGATGGTGACAACCACGTCGCGTTCAGCGATGAAGTCTTCTTCAGACATGTCACCTTCGTCGGCGACAAACTTTGAGCGACGTTCATCGCCGTGCTTGTCGACAACGACTGCGAGTTCTTCTTTGACGATTGTGCGTTGACGTTCGTCGCTTGCGAGAATCGACTGGAACTCAGCAATCATCGCCATGAGACCGTCGTATTCGTTTTGCAATTCCTGGCGCTCAAGAGCAGCAAGTTTGCGCAACTGCATATCCAAAATTGCGCGAGCTTGAATCTCGTCAATTTCGAGCAGAGTCTGCAAACCTTCTGATGCGTCAGCAGCAGATTTCGATGCACGAATCAGTGCGATGACTTCGTCGATGCGATCGATTGCTTTGAGAAGACCACGCAAAATGTGTGCACGCTCTTCAGCTTTACGCAGCCGGTAGCGAGTGCGACGCTGAATGACTTCGATCTGATGTGCAATCCAGTTGGTGACGAATGCATCGAGAGTCAAAGTGCGTGGCACACCATCGACGAGCGCGAGCATGTTGCAACCGAAATTGTCCTGCAACTGAGTGTGCTTGTAGAGATTGTTCAAAACAACTTTGGCAATCGCATCTTTCTTAAGAACGATGCACAGACGCATACCGGTGCGACCAGAAGATTCATCACGCAATTCCGAAATACCAGTGATCTTGCCAGTGTTCACCAAATCAGCAATGCGCTCAGACAAGTTGTCTGGGTTTACCTGATAAGGCAACTCAGTAACGACGAGTTGGGTGCGACCACGTGAATCTTCTTCGACGTTGACCACGGCACGCATGGTGACTGAGCCACGACCGGTGCGCTGTGCATCGTCGATGCCGCGACGTCCAACAATCAATGCGCCAGTTGGGAAATCTGGTCCCTTGATCCGTTCGATAAGAGCTTCAAGAAGTTCTTCGCGTGATGCCGTCGGGTTGTCCAACGCCCAGTTCACACCATCTGCAACTTCGCGCAAATTGTGTGGCGGAATGTTGGTCGCCATACCAACGGCGATACCTGCAGAACCATTCACCAACAAGTTAGGGAATCGGCTCGGGAGCACCGTCGGTTCCGCAGTACGACCGTCGTAGTTCGGTGTGAAATCAACGGTTTCTTCGTCGATGTCGCGAACCATTTCCATTGCCAATGGGGCCATACGACATTCGGTGTAACGCATAGCTGCAGCAGGGTCGTTTCCAGGCGAACCGAAGTTTCCTTGACCTTGCACGAGTGGGTAACGCAAAGTCCATGGCTGGGCTAGACGAACCAAGGTGTCATAAATCGCGCCGTCACCGTGTGGGTGATATGTACCCATGACGTCACCGACAACGCGGGCACACTTTGAGAAACCTTTGTCAGGGCGGTAACCGCCGTCGTACATCGCGTACAAAACACGGCGATGCACTGGCTTGAGACCATCGCGAACATCTGGCAATGCGCGCGACACGATAACGCTCATCGCGTAGTCCATGTACGAACGCGACATTTCCTTTTCAATGTCGACGTCTTGAATTCGACCGTGCTGTACTTCGCCGGCTTCTAGTTCTTCACTCACGAATGAGACCTTTCAGATTAGATGTCGAGGAAGCGCACATCGCGTGCGTTACGTTGAATGAAATTACGACGGCTTTCGACATCTTCACCCATCAAAATGGAGAAGAGAATGTCGGCCTGCGCAGCATCTTCAAGTGTGACTTTGAGAAGTACACGATTTGCTGCATCCATGGTGGTGACACGAAGTTCTTCGTGGTTCATTTCACCAAGACCTTTGTAACGCTGGATAGCTTCTTCTTTAGGAAGTCGCTTTCCTGCGGCAACACCGTCAGCAATGAGTGCGTCGCGTTCGGTGTCCGAGTACGAGTACTGGAAATCGTCGCGACCCCACTTGATTTTGTAGAGCGGCGGCTGCGCCAAGTACACGTGTCCACCTTCAATGAGTGGCTTCATGTAACGGAACAACAGGGTGAGCAACAGTGTGCGAATGTGTTGACCGTCAACGTCAGCATCGGCCATCAACACAATCTTGTGATAGCGCAATTTGTTGATGTCGAAGTCGTCATGAACGCCGGTGCCCAACGCGCTGATGAGTGCTTGAACTTCGGTGTTTTGCAGGACTTTGTCGATGCGTGCTTTTTCAACGTTCAAGATTTTGCCGCGGATCGGCAAAATTGCCTGAACGCGTGGATCGCGACCTTGTTTTGCAGAACCACCTGCAGAGTCACCTTCAACGATGAACAATTCACATTCACGTGGCTCGTTCGAGGAGCAGTCAGCGAGCTTGCCTGGCAGACCACCACCACCGAGCAGACCTTTACGGTTACGTGCAAGATCGCGAGCTTTACGAGCAGCCAAACGTGCGGTTGCAGCGTTGACTGATTTACGCGCAATTTCTTTACCCTCAGCAGGGTTTGCTTCAAACCATGCACCGAGGTGTTCGTTCATAATTTTCTGAACGAACGTACGAGCTTCGGCGTTACCGAGTTTGGTTTTGGTCTGGCCTTCGTATTGTGGTTCACGCAGTTTCACGCTGACGATGGCAGTGAGACCTTCGCGAATATCTTCACCGGTGAGGTTGGGATCTTTGTCTTTAAGGATGTTCCACTGATCGCGCGCAAACTTGTTGATCAAAGAAGTGAGTGCGGTACGGAAACCTTCTTCGTGGGTTCCACCTTCACCAGTTTTGATGGTGTTCGCAAAAGTGAAAACGCTCTCGGAGTAGGAGTCTTGCCACTGCATTGCGATATCCGCGGAGATGCCGCGCTCGGTATCTTCAGCTTCGAATGCAATCACGGTCGGATGCGAGGCGCCCTTGTGCTTGTTCAAGTGAATGACGAAATCTGAAATACCGCCGTCGTAGCGGTATTTCACTGCGCGAGGCTCGCCGTTTTCATCACGAGCTGACTCGCGAAGATCTGTGAGCGCAATCGATAGACCTTTGTTCAAGAAACACATTTCTTCGAAACGATGCGCGAGGGTGTCGAAATCAAAAACGGTGGTGTCGAAAATTGATCCATCGGGCCAGAAGGTGACAGAAGTTCCCGTTGAGTCCGCGTCACCAATGACAGCGAGTGGCGCCTGAGGTACACCGCGCTTGTAGGACTGCTTGTGAATTTTTCCGCCACGCTTGACTTCAACTGTGAGATCGTTCGAGAGAGCGTTCACCACCGTCACGCCCACACCATGTAGACCGCCAGAGACAGAATATCCGCCGCCGCCGAACTTGCCACCGGCGTGAAGCACGGTCAAGATCACTTCGACAGCTGGACGCTGTTCAACGGGGTGAATGTCGACTGGCATACCGCGGCCATCGTCGACCACGCGGATTCCGCCGTCTTCAAGAATCGTGACATCGATGTGGGAGCAGTAGCCAGCAAGAGCTTCGTCGACAGAGTTGTCGACTACTTCGTACACAAGGTGATGCAGACCGCGCTCAGAAGTTGAGCCGATGTACATACCGGGACGTTTGCGGACTGCCTCTAGACCTTCAAGAACTTGAATGGCACTGGCGTCGTAGGTCATTGACCCACCTTTCGTTTCGTATGCACCTGTCCTGAACGTACGAACACCCGTGCGAACACGGGTGCTGAAGTGCGTTGAAAAACACAGTTACAAGACCTTGATTCTACCTCAACCCAGTGACATTTCAGACGCAATAACGCTCAAAATCGCTCAAAAAGTAGGCAAGGCGGAAAGTTGTCCCCCGTGAAGTAGGTACCCATTGACATTGGGGTCAGACCCCGCTAGGGCGGATTTTTTAGCCGTACGTGTCCCGAGGGCCTCTACCAGGCACGGATCTCTTGCCGTATTTCCACGAAGGAGCTTTCGGAGGCGAGACGGTGAGAGCTACAACTACGCCTTCGCCGACTTCGGCGGCGATTTTGGACAGCAGGGCGGGCGTGAGCATCTGAATCTGAACCGCCCAGGCTGTTGAATCTGTTTCGAGGTGCAAAGTTGCGTTATCGACGTCGAATTCCCGGATGGTGACATGCTCAGCAATCTCGGATCCGACGATTTCTGCCCAGCGTTCACTAAGAGTGCCGACGGCTAAACCGTCGGCGAGATCTGCTGCGATGGCGAAGTCATCGAGCAGATCCGACAATTTTTTAGGTTCTCGTTGTGCGTAACTGTTCGTGCGCGAAAACGAATTCTCTGCCGCGTTAGCGGCTCGCTCGTCGAGCGATTTTTCAACATAGGCGCGTAAGCGCCGAAATTTTGTGAGCGCGAGGCCGGTGATATCGAGTTCTGGTTCAGACAACGCGATTCACACTCCCCTCGAACACATCAAACCGAGCTCCGTCGAGATCGGCGGGTACATCAGCAGCGACAGCCGCCGTCACAATAGTTTGCTCGCATTTTTGAACTAGTTCAACGAGTTTACGACGACGAATTTCGTCGAGTTCTGCAAAAACATCGTCAAGAACCAGCACCGGATCACCATGTCGCGACACATCGCGGACTAAATCAAAAACAGCAAGTTTCAACGCGAGTGCGACAGACCACGATTCTCCGTGGGATGCATAACCACGAACGGGCAAACCGCGAAGCTCTACAACCAACTCATCGCGGTGTGGTCCAACGAGCGTCACTCCTCGATCGAGTTCATCTTTGCGGCGTCGCGACAAAGCGTCGAGTAGCGCAGCTTCAAGAAGATCTTGGGTTTGTCCAGCACAGTCGATGCCGAGTGAACTTTGATAAGAAATTTCGCACGGACCACGATCATCACTCACTGTGGTGTACGAATCGCGAACCAATGGCTGCATTGAAGTCACTAAGGAATGGCGATTGAAAATAATGGCCGCACCAGCCCGAGCCAACTGGGCATCCCACACATCAAGCGTGCGCATCGCATCGGCATCGCGTTTGTTGTAGGCAGACTTCAACAGCGCATTACGTTGTTTTAAAACTTTTTCGTAGTCACCGCGCACACCGGCATAACTCGGAGTGATCATGGTGAGAGTGTCATCAAGAAATTTTCGTCGTTCTGACGGATCACCTTTAACGAGCATGAGATCTTCGGGAGCGAACACCACCGTGAGCAGTGCCCCAAGAACTTCGCGAGCTCGCGTAACGGGACTGCCGTTGAGTTTTGCTTTGTTTGCTTTGCCTGGTGTGATTTCTACTTCGAGTGAAATCTGTCGGCCTTGGTCGTCGAGGACAACTTTGACACCAGCGCCGGCGCAATCTTTTCGAACCAGTGGCACATCAGATGCGACTCGATGACTTGAAAAAGTTGCGAGATAACTGATGGCCTCGACGAGATTAGTTTTGCCTTGACCGTTGGTTCCGATCAAGACATTGATGCCAGGAACGAAGTGCACGGTGGCATTTTCGTACGACCGAAAATCCCGCACACTTAGTTCTGCAACATACATATCTGTGGTCGAGAAAATTAACGGCTGACAGGTTTTGGCATGAGCCAGTACTTGTAACCATTTTCAAGATCAACGCCTGGTTCTTTTGCTGCGGTGAGCAGAACTGGTTTGTTGCTGTTGATGAATGCAAGTTTCACGTAAGGAGAGCTGACTGCATTGAGACCATCGATAAACCGATTGGGATCGAAGCGAATTTCGTCAGCGAGTTCACCTTGCACGAGTGCATCAATGGCTTCGTTTGCATTTCCGCTCGCAACGCCTTGAGCGGTCAGGTTAATTTCTTCATCACTCAAACTGATAGACACGAAGCTCTTGTCTTTATCTTCAAGAACAAGACGCACGCGTTTGAGAGCTGCACTGAGAGTTGCAGTTTCGATGTACGCGACGATGTCGCCGGGAGCTGGAATCGTGTCGCGGTAGCGAGGGAACTGATATCCCAACAGCGATGTAGCAATACTGCGGCCGCCACCCGTGAAACCGATCAATGAACTATCACCGGTTGCGTTGAGAGCGATCTCAACGGTTTCACAATCTGCAAGGCCTTTAGCGATGTCATTGAGTTTTGAAGCTGGCACGAGGGCGACAGCTGAAATTTCGTTTGAGGTGGGAACCCATTCTGCATCGCGGAGTGCGAGGCGGTAGCGGTCAGTTGCCGCGAGGGTAATTCCGGTCTTTGAAAATTCGAGCTGAATACCAGTGAGGTTAACCAAGCTTTCATTGGTTTCAGCAGCGATATGTACTGAACCAACGGCTGCAGCAAGTTCTGATCCGCTGATGGTTCCGATCACATCGGGGATTGCAGTCATCTTGGGGAAATCTGAAGCACTGATGGTGGGCAGGCGGAAAGCTGATCGACCACATTCAACATCGATGGTTGAACCGCTGAGTGTGAGCACAACTGGAGCACCTGGGAGAGTTTTGGTGATGTCACTCAACAAGCGACCAGGCACAACACAGGTTCCGGGCTCTTCGATGACCGCATCAAAAACAGCTTTGGCACTTGACTCACGATCGTAAGCAACAAAAGTAACGGTGTCGCCTTCGGCCTCGATGCCAATACCAGGGTTACCACCGGTGCGCTGGTTACCGAGGGCACGCGAAGTCCACGCAACAGCATCTGCAAGAGCATCGCGTTCAATACGAATCTTCACTAGAGCACTCCTTGATTTCGACCGCTAATCGTGGCAGATGAAAGCCGTGCCGTCACTAGTGGGTGGCGGCACGGCTAATTGTGCGGTCAGTCCTTGAAGAAGTCCAAGTCATCGTCGATCATGGCATCCATCTCAAAGGAGGTCTTCAGTGGATCTGAACGCATCTCTTTGAGCGCAGCATTGAACGAATACATCGACGAACTCATCGATTTGTTCGTGCCACGGGTACGGCTGGTTTTCATGCCGAGACCTTCACCTTGCCACGCAGCCATGTCAGGTCCGATGAATTGGAAGTTCCAGTTGAACTGCTCAGTCTGGGTCGACACCATCTCCCGCACGGCATCGAGGGTGAATTCGCGACTGGCATTCTCAAGACCGTCGGTGGTGATGACGAAAATGACCTTGCCTGGACGTTCATTTTCAGGCAGCTCGGCAAGATCTTTGCCGGTATTCAAGATTTCAGTACCTATCGCGTCGAACAAAGCGGTATTGCCGCGAGGCGCAATGCCATACTCGAAAGGTTTGTCCGACATGCGATGTACGATCTGAAACTCTGAATCGAAATCGACCAAAGTCACGGTGAGTTTGCCAGGTTCAGCAAACTGTTCAGCCAAGGTGAGATTGATGCCTCGGTTGGCGTATTCTCGAGACGATTGCATTGATCCTGAGCGATCAACCACAAACGTGATGTGGGTGTAGTTGAGATCTGTCATCGAACGGCCTTTCTGCGATGTACGACGATCACCGACGAAATGTGGCGATGGCAGAAAGTATGAATCCGAGTACTGACATTTTTTATTTTTCATCCACACAGTCCGAGCCACTGACAGTTTTTTCTTATGTATTGAAATAAGTAGTAGTAGTAATAGCCGTTGTGAATATGTGGAAAACCGTGTTGTTGGCCGGTTTTCTTGAGGGAAACACTCAAACTCTCAATGTTCACAGAGGTGTGGATGATATCTGCATAAAGAGAAGCTGCTGGGGAAACAAGAAAAGTACCGTGAACGTTATCCACAACAACGACCGATTTATTCACAATATGTGTGAAAAATGATACGTGTGTTACTCATGTTACGGGAGTTATCCACAGTGCATCCCCAACTGGGGATTGCTTACCGAACGTAACGAAAAAGGCTTCAGTTGTGAAAATTCTTTACCGAGAGTGACTACGAATACGCTGAGTGAGCTCGGCAACCTGGTTAAACACCACACGCTGTTCAGCCATCAGCGTACGAATCTTCCGATCAGCGTGCATAACAGTGGTGTGGTCACGATTACCGAATGCTTGCCCGATCTTTGGTAGCGACAAATCGGTGAGTTCGCGGCACAGATACATAGCCATCTGGCGAGCGCTCACAAAATCCTTCTCGCGGGAGTTGCCGCACAAATCGTCCATCGTCACACCGAAGAACGTGGCGGTGACTTCCATAATCGTGTTGACGGTGATTTCAGGACCGACCTGATCAGCGATCAAATCACGCAACACCATTTCGGCCATAGCTCGGTCGGGAGTTTGTTTGTTCAGGTTCGCCCAGGCAGTCACACGAATCAGAGCGCCTTCGAGCTCGCGAATGTTCGTCGAGATTTTCGAGGCAATGTATTCAAGGACGTCGCTTGGGACACTCAGACGCTCTTGGAGAGTCTTTTTGCGAAGAATCGCGATACGCGTCTCAAGATCGGGCGGCTGAATATCGATCAAGAAGCCAGATACGAACCGCGAACGCATGCGATCTTCGAAATCCTGGAGCTGCTTGGGAGGCAAGTCAGACGTGATAACAATCTGCTTGTTCGCGTTGTGCAATGTATTAAAAGTGTGGAAGAACTCTTCTTGGGTTTGAACCTTGCCGCTCAAGAACTGAATGTCGTCAACGAGCAATACGTCAATGTCACGGTATTTCTTTTGGAATTGTGCCGCTTTGTCGTCGCGAATGCAGTTAATGAATTCGTTGGTGAATTCCTCAGAGGACACGTAGCGAACGCGCTTTCCGCGGTACAAACTTCGGGTGTAGTTACCGATGGCATGTAAGAGGTGGGTTTTACCGAGTCCAGATTCGCCCCAGATGAACAGTGGGTTGTAGGACTGGCCAGGACGCTCAGCCACAGATTGTGCAGCTGCAGCGGCAAATCGGTTGGTTGCACCCTTAACAAAAGTGTCGAACGTGTATTTCGGATTCAACCGCGAGGCGTCGTCGCGGGCTTCGGGGGACAAGGTGTCGATTTCAGGCTCCGCTGGGCTGGTGTACACCTCATCGGCAACTTCGTCGGCATGATCGTCGTCAAGTGCTGCAATGTTGGGGTCAATACTGAATGCCATGCGAATCGGGCGACCAAAAGCGGTTGCTAGTCCGGCAGAAACTGCTGGTTGGTAGCGGGATTCGAGCACAAGGCGGGTGAATTCGTTGGGAACCGCAATGAGCAGTGTGTCGTCAATTAATACGAGTGGTTTTGTCAGATTAATAAAGGCGCGCTGCTGTGAATCGACCGATCCAGTCGCAAATGCCTGGTCAAGAGCCTGCACCCAGACAGCTGCGAGAGCTTGAGTATCTGGTGTTGCGCCGTCCCGTGCGTTCAAGTCTGAACTCTCAGTCATGGTGACTCACTCCGATACTCTCAACCACTGTGTCCACAAGCATATCCACAGGTTGTGGGTATGTCGGGGGGCGGACTCTAGGCGTACTCAAGGACTCTATGCAAGACTTGTCCACAGGTTGTGATTCTCGTTTTGTGAGTAAATCACAGCCTCAAGCGAAACTTCAGAGTCGAGAGTTTTGAACTATCCACAGGTTCTGGTTTGACCAAACGCGGGGTTATCCCGTATTTTTCGCCCGTTCAGGGCACCGCCCTGCTGAAGATGGAGATACCTGTGTCAAAGCGCACCTTCCAGCCGAACAATCGTCGTCGTGCAAAGACCCACGGCTTCCGCCTGCGTATGCGCACCCGTGCTGGTCGCGCTGTGCTCGCTGCGCGCCGCCGCAAGGGCCGCGCACAAATCGCAGTCTGACGCTTCGTGCTGCCTCGTCAGCACCGGCTTAACTCGAGCGCCGATCTCCGACACGTCATGCGTCGGGGTCGGCGTTTTGTTGTACCCATTGCCGTGCTTTCAGTACTGACTTCTACGGCTGATTCACCAAGCCGTGTGGGTGTGATTGTGTCCAAAAAAGTCGGTAATTCCGTGGTTCGTCACGCTGTAGCTCGCAAAATTCGCCACGCAGGTTGGGATCTTGTGCGGTCATTTCCTCATGGGATAGACCTCGTGGTGCGCGCTCAGCCAGGTGCTGAGACTGCAACTGTGGCGGATTGGTCTCAGTCACTGCTGAAATATGCTGAAAAAACGCAAACAAGCTCACGTTCCGAGAGTGTCACCTCATGAAGCGACTGTTTGATGTGTTGTGGACGCGTGGGCTTGGTTGGGCGCTTGCTTGGATCTTGATTGCACCGATCAAGGTGTATCAGTGGACAATTTCGCCACTGTTGGGCGATGTCTGTCGGTATTACCCTTCGTGCTCGAAATATGCGGTTGCCTCGTTGAAAACTCACGGACCTTTTAAAGGCGTGGCTTTAACGGTCTATCGCTTGTTACGCTGCACCCCCTTCACGCGCGGTGGACTCGACCCTGTCCCTGAGCGTGGATCGTGGCGCCCTGCAATACTTCCTAACGGGGAACCAAGAAATTCTCACCACTAAT
>JACCDQ012035273.1_pt1 | contig 12857 bp, 11 predicted proteins | sample 7446031 | NCBI WGS metagenome assembly JACCDQ01 (sample SAMN15323442, study PRJNA562643) | freshwater metagenome | isolation source: river surface water | place: USA:Blue River Watershed | collected 2017-08-17 | reverse complement strand
TAGCACCCTTGATGCATTTGATTGAACAGTTTTGTGGAGTACAGCAGGCTTTGATGTGTACTGTGCATGCCGCAACGGCAACACAAAAAGTGGTAGATGGTCTGGCAAATAAAGACTGGCGCTCTGGGCGCAGTGTTTTTGATAATATCATTCCCAGCAGTACGGGGGCAGCCTTGGCATTAGAAAAAGTCATCCCAGCCCTTAAAGGGAAAATTAATGGCAACAGTTACCGCGTTCCAGTGAGCTGCGTTTCCATGGTGGATGTTATTGTACACACTCAAAAAGCGGTGGTCAAAAAAGACCTCGATGCGTTTTTATTGCAACAATCACAAGGAGCCCTCAAAGGGATTTTAGGCTATACGGACCAAGCCCTAGTTTCCTCTGACTTTAAGGGCAATCGCTGCACTAGTATTTATGATGCGACTGCCAGTATGCAGCTCAATGACCAGTTTTTGAAATTAGTCAGTTGGTATGACAACGAAACGGGCTACGCTTCAAAGTGCATCGACTTGGTGATTAAATTAGCCCTAACGCGCTAACAGCTTTCTCTCACTTTTGTAAAACGCTCTTTTTACGGGCAAAAGTAAAGCCTCCTATTAGAGGCTTTACTTCTTTTATATTTCAGGATTTTTTAAAACACGGTTTCTTTATTGCACAATTAAACTTCCGAACAACACCTCTTTGACCTTCCGTCCACTCTCCGAGCCCAAGCTTTTTTTGATTGATTTTAACAAATCTTTTGCCAAAACATCTTTACCCTCTTTGCTCATAAGTTCTTGAGCCGTCTTTTCGGACAAAATTTTCAATACTCGGTCACGAATCAGAGGGGTTGCTTTTTTAATCGCATCTTCCGCTTTGGGATCACTTAGAGCTAGGGAAATGCTTACTTGAGCGACCGCTTCGCTTTGACCAGGCACCGCTTTTAAATTCACGACAAAGGGCTCCATGGGCACAAACGCCATGCTTGCCGCATCCATTTCCTCATCACCCTCCTCACCCTCTACGACTTCCTCGTCTGCAGGAGCACTCTTAGGCTTCTTTTGCACCTGCTCAGCCACAGGCTCTGCCCTCGGTGCGAAGACCAAATAAGCAATGCCAGACATTACCACCATTAAAAAAAATATGATGGATGCGACGATGATGATGATTAATTTTTTCTTATCCATTTTTTATCCATTTAAGTCTTGCTCTTTTTTATCTACTACAGCCTGAAGTGTCAATAGCCAAACGCCGTTTGCAGTGCAACATTTTCATGCACGGGGACCTTCTTTGCACAACCCGAAGCTTTGCACTAATGAGGACTGCTCCTTCACTAGGATCTCTTGCGTTACTTTCCTTCTTGCTCCAAAGCTCCCACGAGCAATTGCATGACCTTCCCCCGTATCTCTTGACGCGTTCCTTCCACGGCAAAAAGCCCTTCCATTTCCTCTTTTAAAAACACAGCATCATCCGTTTTTTTTCTATCTTCTTGCGTGCGCTCCAACAATAATTGCGTAAATAAAGATTGGTTCAATACACCCAGTGCCGTCTGGTCCTCTTTTTTTAACTCCTCGGGCTCTACCTCATACCCCGAGGCATCAAATATGGCAGGGTCATATTTTAAATAAAAAGGCACCAAGGTACCCCCAAACGAGGGAAGCCATTGCCAGAGTGCAGGGCGATGCCCTAATGCATCAATACTCATCGGCGTAATGTTGCCAGGATTCCACGCCGTCATCGCACCGAACTGCTCTGGCTTCATCGTTTTATGCATATGTCCATTGACCAGCAGCCGAACCCCTTTAATCTCAGGGATCGCTCGGACGCTGGGAGCAGGATAGACGCCCTCAAATTGCAAATCATGATGCGAAACCCACACGGCACTTTGAGCTCCCGTTTGCAGACAATCGTTTTCTACCGTTTCAGGAAAATCCTGCCCATACGGCGTCCCACCGATAAGATAACTCTCGTTGTCACTGATCTTTAATATAAAAGCACTTCCGCTTTTTTCTATAGTCTTTATTGCTCCCGCATTGCGCAACCCCGAAAGCATCGTATCTTCGGTCAATACACTTTGTTTTTTTTCATGATTTCCGACGACCACCCACACGGGGTGCTTTGCCTTAAAAAAGCAATGGAGTAAGCCATTAAAAATAAGCCAGTCACTCTCTGACTCGTCGTGCAACAAGTCGCCTAAAATCACAGGGACCAAATCTTGCTCGTTACATTTTTCAATACACTCTGTTAACGAGTCCAATACCGTTTGATAAAAACACTCATCCAACCGGCGCCCAGGACATCGACTCCAAATATGAGGGTCTCCAATAAAACCCAATCCTTTGGCACGCAATTCCAAAAAAACCTGCTTCATACACTTAAATCCTTAATACTTTGCACTCGAAAGGTTTGGGTGCATAACGGACACACACCTCCCAGAAGCAAGTGAACTTCTTTTAACTTTTCTTCTGTTTTTATTTTTTTTGCTACATACCCTTCGGTCGCCTTTTTAATTTTTCCCTCTGCCTCTGTTAGCACTTTGTGTTGCCCCAATAATCCCCGCAACCTCATGGTTTCTTGATATTCGACCCGAGAGCACTCTAATGTTGAAAACTTTCCCCATTTTTCCAAAAACAGATTTAATTGCCCAAAGCGCTCATGCTTTCGCACTACACTTCCCACGGACAAAAAGGGCAAAGAGACTCTGTCCAAAGAATGAACTAAGAGCGGAAGATTTTCCATTTTTCTCAAAAAACTTTGTATTTTTATACGCCGCCCCAAGGCACTTCTTTTTTGATCGAAGGCAAAGCTCATAGACTTCTCTTTGAGAGACTCTTTGGGGTAATGCATATGACTCACTGCATACCACTTTTGATACAACGCTAATTTTTGACGCTTTTGCTCTGCATCCTTTAGCGCCTGCCCAAGGATACGATTACTGCGTGTCTCCTCTTGAAAGCTGCCCACAGGGCTTATGGTGGATAAAGCATTTAAAGTCTCTCTAAGGCACAAAAGTGCACCACCGCTCTCCCTCTTTTCTTGCCACCACTGCAATCTTATTGTCGGACATTCCCTCGATACAGGAATGCGTCCGAGCTGTTGCACCTTCCGAAACGTTTCAATCCTTTGTTTAAGCGGCAAGGTTTGATGCGGCAGTCTCATTCCACTTTCAGCGCTTGGCACAGCAACACTCGCTTTCGCCTTAGTCTTTGCATACGTTTCCCAGGATTCTCTTCTGCCCTTTAGATGCTCTACCTTAGCCGTTAAATCTTTGGCACTTTCTTTTAAATCCTCTAACTCTGCTCCTAAATAGGCATACTCTTTGAGAACTTGTAACTGACGCACAATCCGTCCCAGTTCTTGCTCTTGTGTTTTTAGTAATGCATTATTTGTTTGATGATTTTCCTTATGTAACAAAATCATTTTTTGTAAAGTATGCGACTCACTTCCAATAGATAAGATACTCGCGCGCTTACTGGCACTCTCGTTGAGCAAAAACACGGGCTCTTTTTGATTCGCAAGCTGCACATCCAGCCCCTCAAATCTTTTTACACAAAACACCCCGCCCAACCATTCAGGAGCCCCATACTTTGGAAAGGCATCCATCATCGGAGTGGTGCTATTCCCAACAAACAAAGACCATGCACGTTTAGGACTTTTCCGTAAAAAATGCTCAAAAACAATCTTCTCTCCGCTATTGAGCAATAAACTTACTTTGCACGACTTTTCACCATGACGCACAAAACCATCTTCAGAGTCGCCATAAAATACACTACGCAAAGCACTAGCCACCGCACTTTTTCCCAAATCATTTTCCCCAATAAAACAGGTTACCGTTTCTCCTAACGGAATCATGGTATCTTTATGGCTCATAAAGTTTTCCAAATGAATGCTCGCAATTTTTTTCTCTTTAATCGCAAAGTTTCGCTCGGGCTCCACTTTGACGCACTGCCCTCCGTTCGCAGGCTCACTTAAGACAACGGATTCCAACTTTTTCTTCTTGCTATTGTGCTCTAAGCGCACCAACGTCGAATACTTATCAAAGTAATGAGGATCTTTATGCGAAATCATAAAGACCTGTACCCCGATATCTTGTGCCACTTGCCCAATTACCGTTCCAAAACGCTCAACGCGCGACTCTTTCAGCCAGCAATCGGCCTCATCGAGGAGCAAAAACGGAGTATGGCTGCTACGGGCTAATGCAATAATTCTTAGCCCCGCACTAATCACGTTTACTAACGAACCACCAGATCCGCTCAGTATAGACTCCTCTTGCCCCCTGCCTTTGATTGATTTGACATCCAATGCGGGCAATCCTCTCTCCGTTGATAAGGATAACGCAATCGATCGATTACCAGGAGGGAGCACTTCATTTACAATCGCACTGAGCAACTCTTCGTACACCCCTACTGCTTTTTTATGTGTATGCTCTTGAAATTTTTCCAAAAATGCAACCACTTCTGGGTGCAGCTCTTGTTGCCTTTTCAGTTCTGCAATCGACAGCTGTAAATGGCTCTCTTTTTGTTCCAAAATTGCCTTATGCGCACACACTTGCTCCCATAACTGGGCTTGCCTTGGTAGCTCTTCCAGATGCATTAGGGTCGACGTATTTTCCATAATCCCTAAATTCTTTTAATATAATTTAGCCAATTCTGCTTGTGCTTTTGCAATCTCTTCTGCAAATCTTCCAACGCGTTCTCTATGAGCCTCCAAAGCCCGTAAATTCTCTTGTTCTCTTTGTGTCAAGAGTGCGTCCAATTTTTCAATATCATCTGTTCCAAACTCTTGAATAAATTGCTCACTCAGAACCTTCGCTTCTTTTTGTGCCTGCTGAACGCGCTCTTCAATGCGCACACGGGCCTCATTTAGACGCACCACCTCCGAATTTAAGTGCTCTAGCTCTTTTTTCAAATCCTCTTCGGAAACATGTTGATGATGTTCGTTGCTCATAAAACACTCCATAAAAAATGGGATTTTACATCATTTTTGCAAAAAAAACATCGCTGAGTCAGAAAATCTAAACATAAATACGAATGCCAGACAAGCTGGCATTCGTATTTATGTGTACGGAGCACTCTCCAGAGTATACAAGCCGCAAATAACATGATCGACAATAGCAGCCCAAAAGATAGTCTAGCAAAGATAGCCCCAGTCTTTTTGATTAACGCTTTCTAGGAATATAATCCACTAAGTGTGAAACACCCACCAGCTCTAACAAACACCATACTGGCTCACTAGGAGAATCCACAATCACTTTACTTTTATCGAGACCTAAGGATGACAAATGGGCACTAAAAAAGCCAGCGGTACTAAAATCAATCCGAATCACATTTTTAAAATCTAATCGTGCAACACCTTTTGCTTTAATAGACTCTACCATCGATTCAAAAATTTTATTTAATACTGCTTGAGTAATATCTCCGTGTACCACAATTCCATCCGTCTGCATTTCAGACGTTTCTTCTGCAACAGGCTCCCCTTCCTCGATTTGCATTACTTCGTCATCTTTAAAATCCGGACCACTTTCCTCAAAAGCTATCGTGTATTCAAAAGACAAGTCTTCAAACTGCTCTTTGTCGCCTTTCCATTGCAAAATTTCTAAATACAATAACCAAGGGGCTTTCAGTGATACATCAGGCTTTTCTTTGCCGAGCATCACTTTCGTATGCAACCACTTTGACGCCAAGTTATCCCCCATTAGAGTGGAAAAAACCTTGATGCGGCGTAGCTCTTTCATCGTCGATAGCAAAATCTGTATCACAGCGGGCTCCGAGCTGTCTAGCCGCAACCGAGAAATATCAATTTTACAACTCTTTAGGCTCTTTGCACTAGACAAAAAGGTTTTGATTTTAGAGGCAACATCCAGCTTAATCCCTCCCTCTAAGACCAACACGTTATCTCCGTTACTCGCAGCGGCACGATTTTGACTAGATACCGAATCCGTAGGAATCGGAGCATTTAAGTCCCAAGATGGAGGAGAGGCACCAAACTTTTGAGCATAACTTAATGCAATACGCTCAAACTCAGGGCGCTTACCCATTGCATGTAAGACATCTAAAAGCATAAACCATACCTTTTTGTCCACATTTCCTTTGGTTTGAATTAAAAATTTTGTTAACATCTCAGAAGCACCCGCATCATCTCCTCCTGCAAAAATGATTGCTGCTTCTTCTACAATATTTTGAAAATTACCAACATTTCCACCAGATACCGCATTTGTGTTCACGGAGCCTGTACCACCTGTAGCACCATTTGCATTCGTAATGGGTTTCACCAAAGGCTGTGCTGCCTTTGTATTTGAGGCTGGCGTTGCATTTTTTTTGCCAAATAAACCATCTATCACAATTTTTCCTTGATCTTTGGGTGAGGTGCTATAACCTAAAACATAACAAGTCTTAGAAAAAATGCAACCCCTTTTGAAGAATCTATTTTTTCTAGAGTTTTCTGTTTAACAATATTATATAAACCTTTTAAGCACAAGCTTTCATTTTTCCAGTTCAACTGCGGTCACGCACAATGCTCTTATTTGATATTTTTTCCAAAGACAATATACAACAACTTGCTTTTAGTGCGTTCTTCTTACATATTATAAATATTCGATTTCTTGCTTTTTCATGCCTAACAATCAGTCCATTTGCTCTTTTATATTTAGTGCCCCAACACTTTGGGAGCCCAATAAGTTTTGTGATTGTCTCGCCGATTTGTGTTTAGACTTTTTTTTACAACGAGAGCCCGACGCTTTTACTCAGACACACGTTTTCCTTAAGCACGGACAACTTCAGGTGAGTGTCCATACACAATGCACACATGCTGTCCAAGAGCAGGCAAAACAGATTTTACCTTACCGTATTTTTGAATATTTTTTACCATTTTATGAGGCCCAATATCTGAATCATGACTATGGCTCTCTTGGACTAGACTTAAAAATCTTTCCTGCCACTGCGGAGCAAATGTATACTAAGCAAACCGATCTTTTTGCCTTTGGATTCGCTAGCTACGAAACAGAGGATTATCTTCCCTTGGGAACGGTATTGGCGCATAAAATTGCGGCTGCTTATCAGCAAAAAATCGCCAAATCGGATTTACATCAACTGCCCGCATGGTCACACATTTACTTAGTGTTAAAATATGAACACCTAATTCCCAGATCAATCAGTTCTATTCAATTAAAACTTCCTCAGCGCCATGGAGAGGATCAAGCCATCTTACTTGCTACTCAAAAAGAGCAGTTGTGTAACCTCGTTTTAGCCGAGCTGCCCTTGTATTTACAACCCTCCAGCTCTAATTTTCACGTAGCCTATATCCCTCAACCTTCTGTTCAGATGCTCTGGGCCCAATCGGGCACACATGTGATTTCCGACCATTATGGCATTAACATTCCCAGCACCCTGGCTCTCTCTGGATTAAGCCCCCAAAACCCAAGCAAAGCGGCTCATTATATGGCACGTTTAATCTCTCGAGCGATTGTTCAATCTGGTATTGCAACACAATGCACGACGCTCTTATCTTATCACCCCGTGCATCAAACTCCCTCGTTGCAATTGAACTTTCATGATACACAGCTTGGTGGTTTTAGTGCTGCGGCACTCGAGGTCATTTTGAAACAAAACTTAGATTTATCCACCGAAGGCATTATTAAATTCCTACACCTAAATGCTCCTATTTATCAACAAACTAGTGCCCTAGGACCATTTGGAAACGGCACATTATCTTGGGAAGGGGCAGCCCTCAAAGATCTTTGTACCTTATTGGATAGTATTGAAAATGCATTTTTAAATCCTACCACAGACTTTTTAATGCATTCAGCACATCCAGTAGTCAAATAATGTACATACCAAAAACAAACCGAGCTGTGCTCGGTTTGTTTTTTAATTTAGGCAATCGCCTCGGTTTCCCACAGCTTTCTTGCATTCATAATCAAATGTTGGCAACGTCCAGTTTTCCAATGAGGCACCAGCTCTTGTAACTCATCGGTAGCCAAATCCGCCAAATCATCTGGAGTTAGAATTTTATGCTTCACCAGTTGTTCAATTTCTTCATCCGTAATCCCTTCAATGCGCTTTAATTTTGCATACGAGTGTTTAAAGTCCGAATTCATTTGAACATTTCGGTGTTGCACATTTTCCTGTGCACGCATTTGTAATTCTTTGGCAATCTCTTCATCAAAACCATCGATTGCACACAATTCTTCCAAATCGCAATACCCCACATCCTCAAGCTCTGAAAAACCACTTTCCACCAGCAACACGGCCACTTCCTCGTCAACATCCAAATCTTGCATAAACAACTTGACAGACTTTTGGGCTCGCATTTCTTGCAATGTCTCCCACTGCTCAGGAGTCATGACCTCAATCTCCCATCCCAGCAACTCACCAATCAGACGGATATTATGCCCTTTGCTTCCAATCACCATTTTCATGGACTCTTCTGGAACCGTCACCTCAATCTTATGAATTTCTTCATCAATCACGATATGGGAAATTTCCGCAGGATGCAGTGCTTGAGAGACCATTTTGGGCAATTCTTCATCATAGACCACCACGTCCAAATGCTCTCCACCAGTCTCATCTGCAATATTTTTGGCATGAATCCATTTATTACCCAAAATCAAGCGCACCACATCAGGGCGACGAGGTGCCATGCCGCGCTTTGGAACCTCAAAGGGCAAATGATTTTTTACCAAAATTTTCGTACGCATTCCAGGAGCACGTACAAGCTTTACAATTTCAATGCCCCCCTCCTCGATTTGTGGAACCTCCAGCTCAATCAAACGTTGCATAAATGCATTGCTGGTACGACTCGCAAATACGACATCTCGATTTCCAATTTTCTCGACTCGCTCAATACTTACACGAATGCGACTCCCTGGCTTGAGCTGGTCTTTGAGCAACAGTTCGCTTTTGGGCAACAGTGCCTCTAAGCGCCCAATATCCAGCAACACATTCCCCTTTTGGAATCCTTTCACCGTCGCATATACCAATGACTCATTTTCATTATCAAAATCGAGTAGTGCTTCGTGTTGTTCAATGTCCTTCAATTTATTCAAAATCGCTTGCTTTGCCATTTGTGCAGCTTGCCGCCCCAATGCAACATCCAACACTTCTACATAATGGGACACCTTTGTATTGTGATACTCCTCAGGAGCGTCAGGACGCAAAACTTGCTGATCCAAATTTTCTTGAAAATCCACATCATCCACAATTTCCCAATGGCGCTCGACCAAAGCCTCTCCAGACTGCTCATTAATATGTACAACAATCTTCGGATCCCCTTTGAGCATTTTTTTGACTGCAAACGCCAACGACTCTTCCACCGCTCTCCAGACTTCGGATACAGGAATATCCTTCTCTCTTGCAATAGACTCGACCATAATGACCATTTCTTTATTCATTTCATGCTCCTCTGTTAAAAATTAAAAAGCCTCCCGAAGGAGGCTGGTTGTTACTGTATGTAATGCCACTTCGCATCGTGACATTTATTATACATCAACACGACGAATAGTCAACTCAAAAAAACATGTCTCTTTCTCAATATTTTCACGATGCGTAAAAGCACCTTTAAAGCTTTCTAGACTTTTTCACTACCACCGTAGGCTGACTTTTTTCCTCAACGGAGACTTTCTTGGGTTTTCGTGTAACGGGAGCACGCTTCCCCTGAATAGGACTCTCTTTTTTTTCCAGAGTAACCTTTTTCACCCATACCGCCAAAAATGCCTCCTCCAGCACTTGAGACTTTACTACATTCGGCAACCGAAGCTTCTCCAATAGCCGGCGAACAAATGCCGCCGCACCTTCCGAGAGCTGCTTGGCAGACGCACTTTGCAATTGCTCTAAATTCAACTCTTTGGACTGAGCAATCAAAAGTGCATTCATTAAAACAACACTAGGGGCGATGTTCGAGAGCTTTAAGGTTTCCAATGTTTTGTCTACCAGCAAACCTACTCCCCAAGGGACTTTTTTTACTTTTTCCATAATAAACCTCGTTCTGCATTGTGATAAAAACGAATTATAGCAAATCTATTGTTCTTTGTGCACGAAAATACGTGTCAGATTTTCATCATTTCGCAAAGGTTGTGTACCAGATTTATATATTTTAACACGCTTATTCTGGGAAAAATACTTAAAAAAGCATACGATTTAGCATCGCTTTTGGGGCACAGAATACTAAGCGCTCCCCAGTGGTCAACCCGATCAGTAGCAAGTGTGTACTCTCTCCTGCCACAGGACGATCACTCATTCCCGCATAGGCGAATACAGGAGTTTGCTTAAAAAGAGGAGAATCAAAGGGCATCATCGTAAAGTCTCTTTGCAAGCCCTTTGCAAATGCCTTTAAAATATCCACATCGGCAATTTGTGCCTCTTTACTGTAACGACTTCCGATCAGCCCATAGGGCACACCTTTTTTGGTTGCCACTGCAACGCGAGACGGATAGGTATTGAAAACCTTTAAAAAACCTCCTTCTGGATCGGGCATCCCTCCATAGAGCATCACATTACCAACCTTATCACGAGTCAAGACTTGACTCATTTCCAAGACTCGAAAAGCAGCAATCTCGGGGCTCAGTGGCTCCGCCATCGCACAACTTGCATGTGATAACACAACAGGATCGACCCGTTGTGCGAACGCACTTGCTAATCCAAACATACTCAAACTTAGTGTCAATAAAATGCTTTTAAACATATTTTTCTCCTTATTTTTTACCAACTCGTGAGCACATGCTCCCCCAGCTGCTCTAGCCATGCATCCTCATCGCCTAAACTTCCCGCAGATACAACTCCATAGCCTCGCTCCTTGGACCCTTCTAAGACTCCCGCTTCCAATAATTGAAAACTCGCTCGACATAAAGCATCATACATTTCTCTAGGGCGCATCCAATTATCAAGGCGGTCATTTTCAATCCCTGGCACATACTGAAAGTCTGTCGCCATATCCGTACCCGGAATAAAATCTAGAGCAAAATAAGGCACGTGAATATGGTTCAAAAACAAATGACTCCATCTTGAACCCGGCACACAGTACGAGTAGGACTCTCCGCGCTGAGAGCGCCAATCCGTACGAGAATGGAATGGCATAGTAAAGGCTTGATCTCCAAACTGAAAGTGGCGTAGCGCCTGTCCTTTTGGACCCATAAATACGCTACACCAATGGTTTGGATACTGCTCGAGCGCCTCTTTTGCACTCAGCCAAAACTTGCCTTCCCCTCTGTGAGCACGCTCATCTACATACACGACCACCCCTTGAGCAGGATCATATTTACGCAACACCTCTTCTACGATACCATTTGGAACGGTCTGAATCCCTGCCGCCTCTAATCGTGCAAACATTTCTCTTCGTGGAACATCTGTTTTATTTAAATAAGGGGTATTATACATCCTCAAAAAAACCCACTGTGCACTTTTAGAAAAACAATAATCATATGGATGTTTGACATTGGTTCTCAACTGTAATGGCAACTTCTTGCTCACGAGAGTCTCCTTTTTTCTAACTCTCTTTGCGTCCATTGCATATGAATTAAAAACTTTGTAATCATTCCCCAGTGCGGATAATGCTCCAACATGTAGTTGATTTGCTCGCGCACATAGTCCCCCCGCTTATCTCCCTTTCCCTGCACATCGAAGGTGCAATAATTACTTGTAGAAAATGTACGCACTTGATGCTTGTCTGCTTCTTTTGATAGTGCCTTGAGTAGCATTCGATATTTTGCCAACCCAAACGTATCATACATTTTACTATTCTCTGACAAGTAACTTGTCCCTACGATCATCGAGCCACTTACTCCATTGCGCAAGACTTTATGAGCGAAGGTAAAGGTCTTCTCACTTTCAACGGCAAACCAAAAAATTCGCTGATGCTCTTTACACCAAGCTTGCGCGGACTGGGCATTCTCTAACGATAGATCGTAGCCAGACACTAAGCATTGCAAAGACGGAAAAGTGCGTAACAATTGCTCACTTTGAGCATCCAACTTTTGTTCTACGCACAATACGGCAGGCAAGCCTATGTCCAAAATACGTTGAATCGTTTGTTGCATTTGTTCTACGCTACTAGAGGGACCCCAAGCGATCCGAGAGCCGTCTTCATTCGGACTCTCCAGTTCTACGGTTTCTCTCCACTTTACAATAAAAATGATGTCAATGTCTTGCAATTGTGCTTGTGCCACCTTTTGGACCAAGCGCTGTGCACTGCCTCTGGCACCAGTTAGCGTAAATGCAATTTTTGTTTTGGTGCTCATTTTAATCCTTTTCGGGCACGGCTCCTTGAGCGTAAGCATACACTTTATGTTTACTCTTTTCTTGAATTTCTTTACTAAATTCTTTCACGCGCTTTGTGATGGGCTTTGCAAACGCCAATGCCAAATCTTCTAATACGCTTTCGCTGCCATAATATTGAAGTAGCGTATCTTTAACACACGCTTCTATAATCGGATTTGCCACGGGGGTGTAGCGTAGTGCATATTCTAAGCGTGCTGCAGCGGGATCGAAAATATCGACCAAGCCCTTATACAATAATTCCCTACGAGACTGTGCATCGCCAGAGCGCCCCATGAGATCTAAAAAAATAGTTTCAAAATTAATACTAAAAGGATATAACCGTTTATTAAACCCCGGCATATTTAAAACAAAGCCCCCGAGGGCTTTCAATTGAGACAAATAACGCTCTTGTTTTTCCGAAGAGCCGTCCCACCCGACTAAAGCTAAAGAAAACTCTCCTTGTGTTGCCATCTTTGCTAATGCCTCAAGCGGTACCTCTTGCTCAAAGTGAATTTCTAAAACACATTCCGTCTTTTCCAATTCATTTTTAGCACTACTTCCCATGGTGGACCACGAAACGACGGTATCCACTAAATTTTCTTCAAATTCCACATCCTCTGAGCCGTCTGC
>JACCDQ010841306.1_pt1 | contig 12857 bp, 10 predicted proteins | sample 7446031 | NCBI WGS metagenome assembly JACCDQ01 (sample SAMN15323442, study PRJNA562643) | freshwater metagenome | isolation source: river surface water | place: USA:Blue River Watershed | collected 2017-08-17 | reverse complement strand
AGACCGTGCACGCATCGCTGCTGAACAAGCGGTGGCTTGCCCATTGCTCGAAGGCGTGGACATGTCGGGTGCCAAGGGCGTGTTGGTGTTGATCACTGCAGCCAAGGGTGGCTTGAAGTTGTCTGAGTCTCGCGAAGCCATGAACACCATCCGCAAGTTTGCTTCACCCGATGCACACGTGATTTACGGTACCGCTTACGACGAAAACTTGGGCGACCAAATTCGCGTCACCGTGGTGGCCACAGGTTTGGCTGGTAGCCGTCGCGCTGCACCTCAGTTGCAAGTGTTGCGCACAGGTACGGATGGCGTGGGCTTCCCAACGACGCAAGCTAACAATGCATCGCCTGCCGGTGTGTTGGCTGCTGCCACGGGTGGTTTGGCTGGTTTGGCCAGTGGTTTGGGCCTCGGCACTGCCGCTGCTCAACCCAACTACGACTCTATGAACTCTCCCGCTGTGTGGCGTGGCAACCGCACCTCGGCAGCTGCCAAGGTTGATGCCTTGTCTTCTGGTGGCATGGACGACTACGAAATCCCAGCCTTCTTGCGCAAGCAAGCAGATTGAGATTCATTAATCACTGCGATTAAGTAAGTGAATCACCTCCTCGGAGGGGATTCACTAAAATCACACCGTGCTTAAACAAAGAACCCTTCAATCCCTCACCAAGGCGGTGGGTGTTGGTCTTCACAGCGGTCAACGCGTGGAGCTGACATTACGCCCCGCGCAACCCGACACAGGCATTGTGTTTCGTCGGGTGGATTTGCCGCAGCCTGTCGACATTCCGATCACCGCCACGGCGGTGACGGATACGCGTCTGGCCTCGACCATCTCCAATGGCGGAGCGAAGGTGTTCACCGTCGAGCATTTGATGTCGGCCTGTGCAGGCCTTGGCATTGACAACCTCTACATCGACATCACGGCTGAAGAAGTGCCTATTCTTGATGGCTCGGCTTCGTCGTTTGTGTTCTTGCTGCAAAGCGCGGGCATCGTGGAGCAAAACGCACCCAAGCGTTTCATCCGCGTGTTGAAGACGGTGGAAGTGCGTGAGGGCGAGGGCGCTAACGTGAAGTGGGAGCGGCTCGATCCGCACCACGGCTACAAGCTGAGCTTTGAAATTGATTTTCGTCATCCTGCAGTTGACTCAACAGGGCAAAGCGTGGTGTTCGACATGGACACGGATGTGTACACCCGTGACATCGCACGCGCACGCACATTTGGCTTCACGCGTGATGTGGAAATGATGCGTGCAAATGGCCTTGCATTGGGCGGCGGTTTGGATAACGCCATCGTGATGGATGACTACAAGGTCTTGAATAGTGATGGCTTGCGCTACGACGACGAATTTGTGAAACACAAAATCCTCGATGCCATGGGTGACTTGTATTTGATTGGCAAGCCATTGCTGGCCTCGTATGTGGCCTTCCGCTCAGGACACGCGATGAATAATTTACTGTTGCGTGAGTTGCTCAGTCAGCCTGATGCCTATGAAGTCGTCACGTTTGACGATGCGCGCAAAGCACCCCCAGGATTGGCGCAGCTAGCACCGGCTTGGTAAGCAATATTGACTTGTAGATCGCTTCACTAGCGATGCAGTATCAGAGGTGGGCATGATTCATATTCCAACGGTCTATCTCTTCCTTAGTTTTATTTACCTGTTGATGCCGATCGCGATTTGGATCGCGTTGAACAAGCAGAGATCTAAAGCCGTTATTTGGTGGTGTGTTGGCAGTGAGTTGTTTGCCATTGGCTTGTTGTTGGTTGGCTTAAGACCTGTCATACCCACATGGATGTCTTACACGGTCTCGAACGGCCTGACATGGTTTGCGGCATTGATGCAAGTGGTGGGTTTGCGCTTGTTCTTGCGCCAAAAGACTCCTGCGAAAGCCATGGTTCTATTGGTTGTGATGTGGCTTCTGGTCTTTGAATATTTCAGATTGGGATTGCAAAATTCCCATCTAAGATTTGGTTGGGCCTTGATATTTTTTACAGGAGTCTTTGCATACATTGCATCTTTGGCAAGACAAATCTCCATAAATTATGAACTTAGAAATGCCCAAGTTCTGGCATGGATCTATACCGGTGGTGCGGCGGTCTTGTGCATCAGGATTGTGCGAATTGCCTTTGGCTACACAGAGCCAGATGCCACAGCACAAGGTGTTGACAGCTTCTTAGTTGTTTTCAGTGGTGTCTTGGTTTCGGTGTTGGGCAGCTTCGCATTTGTGGGCATGTTCATTGAGCGCTCCGCCAAGCGAGAAATGGTGGCCACTGCAGAACGTGTGCGCCAAGAAGAGAGTGCCCGCTTGGGTAGGCAAATCGCACAGCTAGAGCGTCAAAGCACGTTAGGGGCAATGTCGTATTCGTTTGCGCATGAACTTAGTCAGCCCTTGACGGCTATTTTGATGGACACCCATGCTATTAAAACCAGTTTGCAAAAAAACGCGCTGAATATTGAAGAGATTGTCGGGTCTGTAGTCGAAGTTGAGAGCAGTGCCAATCGCACGGTCCAGTTGGTGGAGCGGATTCGTAACTTCATCCGTCCAACGCAAGGCCAATACGAACTTGTTGATATGAAGGTGTTGGTGCGTGATGTGCAGCACTTGCTATCGCACGACATCAAGACATTGGCTGTTCAGTTTGAATGGGATTTTGATGAGGCCGACTGTGTGGTGATGGGTGACAAAGTGCAGTTGTCGCAAATCGTGCTCAATGTTTATCGCAATGCCATTCAAGCTATGTCAACTGAAAAAGTTCGCAGAATCACTGTCTCACTAGAGCGCGTTCCGCAGCGCGTGGTCTTGCGCGTGCGTGATAGTGGCCCAGGCTTGAATGAGTCCTTGCGCGACCAAGTTGGTCATCCGTTTGTGACCACCAAAGACGATGGATTAGGTGTTGGCTTGTCGATTTCAAAAACCATCGCAGAAATGCACAGTGGCAGTTTGAAGATTACCAATGCCGTGGGCGGCGGGGCCTTGGTAGAGCTGAATTTGCCTGCGATTCAGCGCTGACAAAGTGGCAGCTTCTAGCGACTCCGCCCCGCTTTGTACATCCCGCTGGTGCTGCGTTGTAATTCAGTGGCTGCTGCAAGCTTGGCCATCGAGTGACCCGCATGTGCATGCGTGATGGCAATGCCCAAGGCATCGGCAGCATCAGGCCCAGGCAGGCCAGGCAAGTTAAGCAAGCGTTTCACCATTTCTTGCACTTGCTCTTTCTTAGCCAAACCATGACCCGCGACCGCTTGCTTCATCTGCAAAGCGGTGTATTCGGCCACGGGTAAGTTGCAAGTGGCCAAGGCTGTGATGCAGGCTCCGCGGGCTTGACCCAGCAGCAGTGTGGCTTGCGGGTTGACGTTGACAAACACAATCTCCACGGCCGAAGTTTCGGGCTTGTAACGGTCGACCACTTCGTGAATGCCCTCAAACAACACCTTCAAGCGCTCGGCCAAATTGCCCTGTACTTCTTTGTTGGTCTTGATGGTGCCGCTGGCCACATACAGTAACTGACTGCCGTGCTTTTCCACCACGCCAAAACCGGTGGTTCGAAGTCCGGGGTCAATGCCAAGAATACGCATTTACGGCAGTTGTGCGCTTCCCATGCGCATCAGAATAATTTCGGTGCGGCCTGACAGGTATTCAGACTGAGGGAACTTTTGGTAATGCTTGGGACGCGGCAGCATCACGGCCAAGCGGCCAGCTTCCCACGGCGTGAGTTGCGAAGCTGGCTTTTGAAAGTAGTGCTGCGCCGCAGCCTCAGCGCCAAAAATGCCTTCACCCCATTCCACATGGTTGAGGTAAATCTCAAGGATGCGCTGTTTCCCCAGAATGCCTTCGAGCATCAAGGTCAGCACAAACTCTTGTCCTTTGCGAATGAAGGTGCGCTCGCCCGACAGAAACAAATTCTTGGCCAGTTGCTGCGTGATGGTGGAGCCGCCCACCACTTTTGGGGGGGCTTTGCCTTGTGCTTTTTTGCTGGCTTGCAGCTCTGCTTTGGCGTTTTTGGCCCATGCCTTTTCAATCGCGTCCCACTGAACGCCATCGTGCTGCGCAAAGATGTCATCTTCCGATGCAATGACGGCGCGCTTGAGGTTGTTGGAGATTTGGTTGTAGGGCACCCAGTCTTGTCGCCAGCGTAGGCGGTCCTTGGTGTTGACGATGCGCCAAGCTTCTGAACGCTCAAATGCGGTGGATTCAGGCGACACACGCGCCATCACCGCGATGCGTGCTAAGAAGAAAAATTGCAAACCAACCCAAGCCACCAATATGAGCAATAACCAGCGCAGCCATGGACGAAAGCGTGAGGTATTCATGTGAGCTTAGTGACTCAGTTGGCGGCTTCGCCGCCTTTGGTTTGCAAGGTGTTGTCACGGCTGAAGATGAAGCGTGAGACCACCGCCAGTTGGTCGGCTTGTTTGCGCATTTCTTCTGTGAATTCACCAAACGGGCCCGCCGCTGTGGCAATAGCTTGGGCACGGCGGTCGAGGTCAGCTTGCCCCGAGCTTTGCACCACTTCGGTGGCGAGTACGCGGCCATCGGTGTTGACGGTGATGATCATGGTCAGTTCACCGTAGAGTTTTTGCCCGCTGTTGGTGGCGGGGAAATAGCGTGTGCCACGGTCTTCAATTTTGCGACGCAGGGTGTCGTAATAAAGCGCATATGCCACTTGCTTGGTGGCGGGGCTCACATAGTGTTTGCGAGGGCGCGCGTTGTCTTGGTTGATGCGTTGCTCAATCTCAGCCAAGAGCTTGAGCAGTTGGCGACGCTTTTGCTCAATGGCGTCTTGTTCGGCTTTCGATTTTTGCGGCTGCGGTGGTGGCAGCTGTGCGAGCACGTTCTTCACTTGCGCCAACAGCAACGACTGTTCTTTGCGCATCTGCGCGACTTGACGCTGCATGGATTCGGTCATCTCGCCCACAGATGTTGTGGCTGCCGTTGGCAGTGGAGATGCTGCACGGCCACTTTTTTGTTCACCGCCACCGGCCAATTGCGTTTGTGCCAAGGCTTGTGCTTTGTCTGGCGCATCGGCTTTGGCGCTGGTGTTGACCAAAATCACGTCCAGTGGTGCATCGCTGAAGAGTCGATCAAAGCGCTCGGGGTCAGCAATGCGCAGTGTCAACAGTGCGCCGTGAATCGCAAAGGAAATGAACAAGGCTTTTTGCAGCCTTGACCAGTTGTGCCATGACAAGCGCGAGAGCATCAAGCCGCTGTTCCTTCCGTCGCGGGCGCCTCGTTGACGTCCATCGCCAAAGCGATAGGGCCTGCGGCGCTGTCGTCTTCGTCGTCAGTCATTTCGGCTTCTTCAGCGCTGGATGGCGCATCGACTTCCAGCATGTGCAACAAATGGCCACTGATGTCGAGGCTGATGTCGTCCACATCGCTCAAACGAATCTGCACACGTGCGCCGCGTGGCAAGTCGCCCCCGCCAAACACGGGCAAGACCAAAGGTAGATCATCGGCCCGTGCCATGGGCGGCTGGCCCGGGAAGGCTTTGAACACCGTCGCGCTGAGCTCTGTGATGTTGTGTTGCTTCAAATACTGCAGTGTCCAAAAACGTTCCATGCCGTTTTGGTAGGCGTTGTAAGCGCCGTAGGCACCATCGAAAGCAGAGATGATTGAGAACAGCTCGGCATCTTTGGGCTTGAACGGCGCTGCCAAAGCAGCAGTGCTGCCGTGCTTGGCGCACGCAATGATTTGCCATTGGTTAACCAAGTCGGTGTAGCGGCGCAGGGGCGAAGTGCTCCATGCATAGCTGGGCACGCCAATGCCAGCGTGCGGCAAAGCCTTGGTACCCATGCGCACTTTGACGCCAGGTAGCAAGCTGGCTTGGCTACGGTAGATGCCGGGCACGCCGAGCTCGGCCATCCAATTGCCCCAAGTGCTGTTGGCCAAAATCATCGCCTCGGCCACCATCAAATCCAGCGGAGCGCCGCGTTGGCGGATGCTGATTTGCACCTGTTCATTTCCTTTGGGTTCAGCGCCGTCGTTGCCGACCAAGCGGAAGTTGTAATCTGGGCGGTTGAAGTTTTCGGGTTTGCCGCGCACCACTTCGCGTTGCGCTTTGAGGTGTTGGGCCAAGCGGAACATGAAGGCGAGTTGTGCGCGTGGCATGGCAGGCTCCACCACACCAGCGGCGTGTGTGAAGCTGTCGTCGTTCAGCCAAGCTTCGGTGACGATGGCGTCGAGCTGGTCGTGGCGCAAGTTGGCAGCAATGGGTACGCGCTCCACGCGTGTTTCGGTGTTTTGCAGCGCGAGCGTGGTTTCGTCAAAGGTGGCGTACAACGACACCGCAGGGCAGTCACGTCCTTCTTGCAATGTGTAGGTTTGCACCACATCGTCGGGCAGCATGGTGATTTTGTAGCCCGGCATGTAGACGGTGGATAAGCGGTTGCGGCCCAGCTGGTCAATCGCGTCGCCCGGCTTCAAAGCCAGCGCAGGCGCGGCGATGTGTATGCCTAAGGTAACGGTACCTGTGCCTAAGCCTTGCACAGACAAGGCATCGTCGATCTCGGTGGTTTGCGAGTCGTCAATTGAATAGGCCTGCACATTCGCCAATGGCAACTCGTCCGCAATGGCGGGCGCTTGCAAGTTAGGAAAGCCTGTGCCTTTTGGGAAGTTGTCAAACAAAAAGCGCTGCCAATGGAACTGGTAGGCCGAGTTGATCGCACCTGCTTTTTGCAGCAACGCCAGCGGCGCAGTTTGTGTGGCGCGCGCAGCTTCGACCACGGCTTTGTACTCAGGTGCATTCTTGTCGGGCTTGAACAAGATTTTGTAGAGTTGCGTTTGAATCGGGGCGGGGCAAGTGCCTTGGCCCAACTCAGTCGCCCAGCTTTCAATTTGCGCTTGGATTTGCTTTTTCTTTTCGATCCCAGCCAATGCTTGGGCAATCACCTCGGCAGAAGCTTTCTTGAAGCGGCCTTTGCCGGCACGGCGAAAGTAGTGTGGCGCTTCAAACACGCGCAGCAAGGCAGCGGTTTGTTCGGTCAGCGTGGCTTGTGCGCTGAAGTATTCGCGGGCAAGGTCGCCCAAACCAAATTCGTCTTCGGGGGCGAATTCCCATGCGAGGTCGAGCTCGATGGTGGCGCTCAAGGCCTGCGCATCACGCATCAGGTCGGCGGGCGAGGGCTTCTCAAACTTGAGCAGCAAATTGGCGGCCTTGACCTTGACCCGTTTGCCGGATTCCAGCTCGATTTGGGCCGAGCTTTCAGCTTCGGAGAGGATGCGGCCCGTCTGGAATTTTCCAGCTTCTTCAAACAATGCGTACATGGGCGCAATTGTCCCATGCTCGGCTTGACGAAAAGCTAGGCGGCCTCTCGTAAATTTAGAAATTCAAGCATCTGTGGCAGGTATTGGTCAAAGTTGCTGATGGCGTGGTCGCCAGCTTCCATGACCACCTGATGCGAGCCGGGATAACGAGCGGTCATCTCGCGCCAATCCAGCACTTCGTCGCCTTTGGCAATCAGGGCCCACGCAAGCTCGGGGCGGGGCATTGCCGCAACTTGCAAGTGACGCAATTCATCTACAAATTCTGGGGCGAAGTAAAAGCGTTCGGCAGGGTCATGCCAAGCGGTTTGTTCACCAATGTATTTGGCCAAATCACGCGCAGGGTCAATGGCGGGGTTGAGCAGTACAGCTTTGCAGCCGCGTTGTGTGGCCAGCCATGTGGCGTAAAAGCCCCCCAGAGATGAGCCGATGACGGCCATTCCGTCTGCAGGCCAGTGGGCCGTGCCATCTGCAATCAGGGCAGCTGCGGCTTTGGGTGAAGGTGGTAGCTGCGGACACCACCATGTGATGTGTGGAAAATCTGAGGCCATGACAGCCGCCACTTGACGCGCTTTGGTGGACTGCGGCGATGAGCGAAACCCATGCAAATACAGCACATGGGTGGTGGACTTTGCTGCGGGTTGGGGCGCGTTGGCTGAGGTCATGCCGAATGCTAGCAGTGCCCGTTGAAGCGGGGCCGTGACAGGGGATAATCTGACCATGCCCACCGTCATTCATAAAGCCAGCCCATTTCAGCGATTGATGCCTTTGCTCAAAGGTTTCGACGGCCCCTTGGCCTTTGGTGTTTTCTTGTTGGCTTGTGCGGGCATGCTGACCATGTACTCGTCTGGCTTTGCCAACGGTGCCCGGTTTTTTGACCACGGCCGCAATATGTTGATTGCCGGCTTCATCATGTTTGTGGTGGCACAAGTTCCTCCGCAGCGCCTCATGGCCTTTGCGGTGCCGCTGTACACCTTAGGCGTGGCCTTGTTGATCGCCGTGGCTCTGTTTGGGTTGACTAAAAAAGGCGCACGCCGCTGGCTCAATGTCGGCATGGTGATTCAGCCCAGCGAAATCATGAAAATTGCCATGCCGCTCATGCTAGCGTGGTGGTTCCAAAAGCGCGAAGGCCAGCTGCGGCCACTCGACTTTTTGGTGGCTGGTTTGTTGCTGCTGGTGCCTGTGGGTTTGATCATGCGTCAGCCGGACTTAGGCACTTCTATTTTGGTTTTGTCTGCTGGCATGGCTGTGATCTTTTTTGCGGGTTTGAGTTGGTGGCTCATCATTCCACCTATTCTTCTGGGCTTGGTCGGGATAGGTTTGGTGGTGTTTTTCAGCACGACCTTGTGTGCTGATGGCGTTCGTTGGCCCATCTTGCATGACTACCAACAACAGCGCATTTGCACCTTGCTAGATCCTTCGAGAGATCCGCTAGGCAAAGGCTTCCACATCATCCAAGGCATGATTGCCATTGGCTCAGGCGGTTTTTGGGGCAAGGGCTTTATGCAAGGCACTCAAACCCATTTGGACTTTATTCCTGAGCGCACCACCGATTTTGTGTTTGCCGCGTTTGGCGAAGAGTTTGGTTTGATTGGCAACTTGCTGTTGATTGCTGGCTTTATCTTTTTGATCTTGCGAGGCTTGGCCATCGCGGTTGAAGGCCCTACCTTGTTCGCTCGCCTATTGGCCGGCAGCATTTCCTTGAGTTTCTTTATTTACGCCTTCGTCAACATGGGCATGGTCAGTGGCATGTTGCCCGTGGTGGGCGTGCCATTGCCTTTCATCAGTTATGGCGGCACTGCGATGGTGACCTTGGGGCTAGGCTTAGGGATATTGATGTCGGTGGCCAAGGCCAAACAGTTGGTGCAGTCATAATTCCGCCATGATTTCACGCGAACCCACCCTTGAGCGATTGGCCATTGCCCGTCAACTGTTGTTAGAGCCGTTCGGTTTAGACGAATCCGACTTGGCCAAAACATTGGCTGAAATCAAAGCGCACAAGGTTGACGAAGCCGATTTGTACTTTCAATACACCCGTGCCGAAGGCTGGAGCTTGGAAGAGGGCATTGTTAAAACGGGCTCTTTCAGTATCGACCAAGGCGTAGGTGTTCGCGCTGTCAGCGGCGAGAAAACCGCCTTTGCTTATTCCGACGATATTTCCAAAGCTTCCTTGATGGATGCTGCACGCACGGTGCGCACCATTGGCGCAGCGGCCAAAGGCGGACGCGTCAAAGTGCCCTCGCGCAAAGTGGCGTCTAGCCGTTCTTTGTATAGCGACTTAGACCCGATCTCTTCGCTCAACAGTACGGAGAAAGTAGAGCTGTTGGGTCGTGTGGAGCAAATGGCGCGTGCCAAAGACCCGCGCATCATTCAAGTCATGGCCGGTTTGGCCAGCGAGTACGACGTGGTGATGGTGGTCCGCGCTGATGGCACCTTGGCCGCTGATGTGCGTCCCCTCGTGCGCCTGAGCGTGACCGTGATTGCTGAACAAAACGGCCGCCGTGAAGTGGGCTCAGCCGGCGGCGGTGGCCGCTTTGGCTTAGATCACTTTGATGACGCACTGGCTCAAGGCTATGTGGACGAAGCGGTGCAACTCGCACTGACCAACCTTGATGCACGACCAGCCCCTGCGGGCGAGATGAGTGTGGTGTTGGGCCCAGGTTGGCCTGGCATCTTGTTGCATGAAGCGATTGGCCACGGCTTAGAAGGTGACTTCAACCGCAAAGGCTCTAGCGCATTCAGTGGCCGCATTGGTCAACGCGTGGCCGCCAAAGGCGTGACCGTGTTGGATGACGGCACGATTCCAGATCGTCGTGGTTCACTCAATGTGGACGACGAAGGCAACCCCAGCCAACGCAACGTGCTCATTGAAGACGGCATTTTGAAAGGCTACATTCAAGACAGCATGAATGCGCGCTTGATGGGCGTGAAGCCCACAGGTAATGGCCGCCGCGAAAGCTACGCGCATGTGCCAATGCCGCGCATGACCAACACCTATATGCTGGGTGGCGACAAATCGCCTGAGGAAATTGTGTCGAGCTTGAAGAAGGGCTTGTACGCCGTGAACTTCGGTGGCGGCCAAGTGGACATCACCTCAGGCAAGTTTGTGTTTTCGACCAGCCAAGCCTTTTGGGTAGAAAATGGCAAGATTCAATACCCAGTCAAAGGTGCCACCTTGGTGGGCAACGGCCCCGATGCATTGACACGTGTGAGCTTGATCGGCAACGACATGAAGCTTGACCCCGGTGTGGGCACCTGCGGCAAAGAAGGCCAGAGCGTGCCGGTGGGGGTGGGGCAGCCGACGTTGCGTATTGATGGGTTGACTGTTGGAGGTACAGCCTAAATATTGTTGGTGCAACAGCATCAATGACCCGGACGCTAGTGCCAAAAGTCTCGCGTAAACCCCAGTGACTTGTCAGTAAACTGCCAGATTCCTTGTGCTACATTTCAAACCATGAGTTCAGCCCGTTTTTACTTTGCTTACTTTTTTATCTCACGCCCCCACGGCGGTCGAGAGATCTGAACGTAGCCCAAACGCTCTGAACTCCCTAACCAACCGCCGGACCCCGGCGGTTTTTTTTTGCCAAATTCTTAAATCACCTTTTTCAAACTTCAGGACGAGACCATGAAAACGAACACCAGTTATCCAAGCCACGTTGAAAACACCAGTCAAACCGACGATCAACGTATTAAGGACATCACCGTGCTACCTCCTCCCGAACATTTGATTCGCTTCTTCCCAATTCAGGGCACCCCCGTGGAGAAGCTGATCACCAAGACTCGCAAAACCATTCACAACATCATGCACGGCAGCGATGACCGCTTGCTGGTGGTGATCGGCCCATGCTCCATCCACGACCCCGCTGCCGCGATTGACTACGCACGTCGCTTGCAACCGCTGCGCGAAAAATACGCGGACACCTTGGAAATTGTGATGCGTGTGTACTTCGAAAAGCCACGCACAACCGTAGGCTGGAAGGGGTTGATCAATGACCCGTACCTGAACGAGAGCTACCGCATCGATGAAGGCCTGCGCATTGCACGCCAGCTGCTGATTGAAATCAACCGCCTCGGTTTGCCTGCAGGCAGCGAGTTCTTGGATGCCATCAGCCCGCAATACATCGGCGACTTGATTTCGTGGGGTGCGATTGGCGCGCGCACGACCGAGAGCCAAGTGCACCGTGAGTTGGCCTCCGGCATTTCTGCGCCGATTGGTTTCAAGAACGGTACGGATGGCAACATCAAAATTGCTACTGATGCGATTCAGGCCGCAGCTGGCGCACATCACTTCTTGTCTATCCACAAAAATGGTCAAGTGGCGATTGTGCAAACCAAGGGCAACAAAGACTGCCACGTCATCTTGCGTGGTGGCAAGGCTCCGAACTATGACGCAGCCAGCGTGACGGCTGCGTGTGAAGAGTTGACCAAAGCCAAGTTGCATGCGTCATTGATGGTGGACTGCAGCCACGCCAACAGCAGCAAGCAACACGAGCGCCAACTGGTGGTGGCCAAAGACATTGCCGATCAAATCAGCGGTGGTTCTAAGCAAGTGTTCGGCGTGATGATTGAAAGCCACATTCACGGCGGTGCACAGAAGTTCACGCCAGGCAAAGACGATGTGTCTAAGCTGGAATACGGCAAGAGCATCACCGATGCGTGCTTGGATTGGGATGACTCGGTCGCTTGCTTGGACGTGTTGTCTCACGCTGTGGCTGCGCGTCGTAAGCGTTCGTGATTCTTGGTTGATTCGGAGTTGGGTCTGTTCGGCTTGGCTTCGTTTCGATAACGGATACGCCGAGAGCGCGTTGTCTGACTTGGCTTAACGTCCTTTCGGGCCGTGATGTCGCGAAATCAGACACCGCGCTCTCGGCGTTTGGGGCGCACGAGAAACTTCAGGCAGATAAATGGGTGAAGCTTGAATGTGTTATCGAACTGCGACGCAGGAGCAAATATCAACACAGTTCTAGCGCTCACTTTCAGCACGCGAAGTGGTCGGCGCCTGATACGGCGCCATTACGGCCCGTAGGGACGTTAAGCCGTGTCAGGTGCTGGCCGCTCTGTGTGCGTGCGAGAGGAATATGAGCAACACACGCACAAACAGCGATAAAAGAAGAAAAGTTACGAAGCTAGAGCCGCCAGCAACTTAGCGTGAATTCCACCAAAGCCACCATTGCTCATACACAGCACATGGTCCCCCGCCTGCGCAGCTGCCACCACTTGCGCAATCACTTCATCCACAGATCCTGCTACTGAAGCCCGCGCGCCCATGGGCAACAAAGCGTCGACGGCATCCCAGTCCAAACCGCCCGAGTGACAAAACGCGAGGTCTGCGTCTTCCAAACTCCAAGGCAGCTGCGACTTCATCGTGCCCAACTTCATCGTGTTGCTGCGTGGCTCAAACACCGCCAAGATGCGGGCGTTGGGGCCCACTTTGCGGCGCAGGCCGTCGACGGTGGTGCGAATGGCGGTGGGGTGGTGCGCAAAGTCGTCGTACACCGTGATGTCGCCACCTGTACGCGACACAGTGCCACGCACTTCCATGCGACGGCGTACGTTTTGAAAATAACTCAAAGAGGTCGCCGCTTGCGCGGGCGAAACACCCACGT
>JACCDQ010810473.1_pt1 | contig 12857 bp, 8 predicted proteins | sample 7446031 | NCBI WGS metagenome assembly JACCDQ01 (sample SAMN15323442, study PRJNA562643) | freshwater metagenome | isolation source: river surface water | place: USA:Blue River Watershed | collected 2017-08-17 | reverse complement strand
TCGAAGTGACCGAAGACACGGTGAAGAATCTCTACACCGAAGGGTTGCGTGACGACTCGGTTCAGGTAGACGCTTTGAATGCTGCCGGCATCTCAGGTTCGACGCACCAATTTCTCGAGTCAATTGTTCGTTCACCTCGTGCTGCGCGTGAATTCTCGTTGGAGCACGTTGCCGAGCTGCGCAAGATTGCCGAGAAGCACGGTTACAAGATTCTCAAGCACCGCGAGGCCAGGCTGTATGACTACGCCTTGACAGTTCACAAGCGCGAAGGCCTCAAGAACATGGATGCTCGAATCGTCGAGCTGCTCGAGGGGTATTCGGAGTATCAAGTGCGTGCGCTCAGTGGAGTGCTGTACGACAGAGATTTCGAGTTCGAAGCACTCTACAAGCAGACACTTCTAGACGTTGGGTTCGAGAACCTGCCTAAGTTTGCCCAGGTTGATTTCAAGATTCTCGGTCTCGATGGTGGCTCGGCAGTGAGCCACGATGATTCGGGTACAACCGAAGACTCTGTGGCCGAGGCATCCGAGTCAGAATTAGCAAGTTAGTCGAGCCATGTCGACTTCTATCTACATTTATGGCAGCTGTGTAACGCGAGACGCCGTCGACTGGTTTGCAGACTATGACTTTGAGCTAGTCGGCTACACAGCCCGCTGCACATTGGCGTCGGCCATGTCGCAAGTGGCGCTAAACGAAATCGCGTTTGACTACGATTCGATCGCATCAAAGTTTCAACGTGAAATGGTGATCAGCGATGTCACCGGCTCTCTCATTGACTCGATCAGGTCAAAGAAACCTCAGGTTGTCGTTTGGGATCTCTGCGACGAGCGCAACGGAGTGATTGAACCTGTTCCCGGAAAGTACATTTCGGGCAACATCGCTTACAACGCTGAAACCAGACCCAAAGGCCCAATTCGACAATGGGGTACTCCAGAGCACCAGGAGATTTGGGTTGCCGCGTTTGAGAAATTCATCAACGAACTCGCTGACCAAAAGCTCGTCGTAAACGCCACACCGTGGGCAACCGTCAACACAAATGGAGAAGAAGTTGCGGGTGGGGCAAAGAAGGCAATCGACTTCAACGCAAAATCGGTCTTCTATCTCGACAAGATTCGATCATTTGGAGTGCCGGTGATTGAACTCGCGCAAAATGAAGTTGTCGCAAAAATCGATCACAAGTGGGGCGAAGCGCCTTTTCACTACACCGACGAAACCTACGCGCTCTTTTTGTCAAAGTTGCGCGAGCACCTAAGCCGCTGAATTACTCGAAGCTAAAGTCGCACCACACTGGCGCCCTTGGCAACACCGCGAGTGTCGAACAGAATCTTTGTGGCTCCAGCAATCTCGGCTAAATCGAAAGCTTTGTGTGCCTGCAGCAAGATAGCAACATCTGCATCTGCCAAAGCCGCGTTGAGGTCTGCTGCGCCTTCGTGCACCGATCCAGCGGCCCGCAAACTCTTCACGTGTGGGTCGTAGAACGAAACCTCGGCTTGTTCTTCGAGCAAAATCTCGAAAACATCGAGGCTAGGCGATTCGCGCAGGTCGGCGATGTCTGGCTTATATGTCATTCCAAGCAGCAACACCTTGGCACCCTTGAGTTGCTTGCCCTGCTCAGCTAGCAAGTCGCGAATGCGTGACACCACGTAGTTCGGCATCGACCGATTGATGTCCATGGCCGCTTCGATGAACCTAAAGTCGGCACCCAGAGTGCGCTTTACTTCATAGCTCAAATAAGCGGGGTCAACTGGGATGCAGTGACCACCGACACCAGGGCCAGGGTAGAACGCCTGAAAGCCATAGGGCTTTGACGAGGCGGCCTTCACAACCTCCCAGATGTCAATGCCGAGCGAGTGACAGTAGGTGGCTAACTCATTGATCAGAGCGATGTTGACGTGGCGGTAGGTGTTCTCGAGAAGCTTTGCGGTTTCGGCTTCTTTTGTGCCGGTGGTGCGAACGACTTTTTCGACGAAACGGTCGTAGAAGTCGAATGCGCGATCACCCGACGCGGCACTTTCGCCACCCACGATTTTTGGCGTGTTTCGAATGTTGAAGTGCGCGTTGCCCGGGTCGATTCGTTCTGGCGAAAACGCAAGGTGATAGGTGTCATCGAGCTTGAAACCCTTGGCCTCGATAATCGGCTTGAGAAAGTTGCTGGTGGTGCCCGGGTAGGTGGTTGATTCGAGCACTACGAGTGCACCGGGCTTCATGTTTTCTGCAACAAGATTTGAAGCCGACTCCACGTAAGACATGTCAGGTCCACCGGCTTCACCAAGCGGTGTAGGAACACAAATGACAATATTGTCGGCCTTGGCAATGTCTGCTGGGTTTGAAGTTGCCTTGTAGCCTGCCTCGAGCATGATGGCAAGTGCTTGGTCGCTGATGTCGTCGATTCTGGAGATTCCAGAGTTGAGTTCTGCGACTAACTTTTCATTCACATCGAAGCCAAAAACCTCGTCGCCAACCTCAGTTAGGGCCTGCGCAAGAGGCAACCCGACATAACCTTGACCCAATACCACTGTGACAGCCATTGGTTAAGGCTAGTGTAAATTTCTGGTACAAAATGAGTACAAATGAACGTTTAGATTGGACTTCTCTGTGAATTCGAAGGTCGATGCATCGATTGAGCGTTCATTCAGCACCCTCGAGAGCATCGAGCGCGGGCTCGACCGTATTCAGAAGCTAGACAGGCAAACCTCTGATGCGCTTTCTAGGGCACAAACCGCACTAAAAAACAGCCGTGGCCACCGTGTACTCGGAGATCTCGAGCGCGCTACACGGCAGTGCCGCAAGGCGATAAACGACAGCGAGTTGCTAGATGTTCGAGCTTCACGACTTGAGTACAAGACGAGCAGGCTCGCTCTAGACCTCGAGGTGAAAGGCGCTGAACTGCCAAACTCCCTCGGCATTTTGCACGAACGAAATGGCGAGGCTACTCAACGAGCCAAAAGCTTCTTGGCGGCTCTTACTCCTCGGTTGTCAGATCTTCAACAGGCCTACACAGATGCCACCTGGTTCTATCGGCTTGACCTAACACTCAACCAGTTGCGCGCTGGCTATGACACCCTGGCGCTTTCAGACCTCGCCAAATACGCCTATGGTCCGCTGACTCCGCCAAACCCACGCCGCCGTGCGCTGAACGAGCTACTCTCATGGGGTTTGACCTCTGGGGTAGATTCCCTAGTTGGCCTGGCCAGCGCACACCTCTCGTCGATCACAGCGGTCGGCGATAAAGCAATCTCGAGTGAGCGCGAACTTGTCTTAAGAATCGAGGGCTTGCGAAGCCGTGGCGATTTCTTGAACCCAGATTTCTTCTTGCTCGTATCAGAGGCCGCACGCCGCAAGAACCAAGACGGATTGCTGGCAGCATCGAGCCTCATGTCTCTCGTGAAGATCGAGGGCCTCGACGATATCTCCATCAAGTTGCAAGTCGACTGGCTCAACGCAGCACTTGCCGAGAACGAACTCGAGCCGCTGTTCTTGAACCAGTCCTACGCTCACAAGTCGTTACTTGACCAGGTAGATTGCCACATTGACGAAGAAGAGTTCATCAACAACGGTGAACTGGTTTCGGTGATTGTTCCGCTATTCAATGCTGAAGATTGGATCGAAACAGCCCTGCGCTCACTGGCCGCTCAGACTTGGCGCAACCTAGAAGTCATCGTGGTTGACGACTGCAGCACCGACAACAGCTTGGTGGCTGCTCGAAAGTTTGCTGCCAAAGATCCGCGCTTCAAAATCATCGCATCTGACAAAAACCGTGGCGCTTACGGTTGTAGAAACCTAGGTATGGAGATTGCGACCGGCCACTTCATAACGGTGCACGATGCTGATGACTGGTCGCACCCACGCAAGATTCAGTTGCAAATCGAACACCTGCGAGCAAACCCAAGCACCGTAGCAAACATGAGTCAGTGCGCCCGCATCGAAGAAGACCTAACGTTCTTCGCGCAGTTCGGGCGTGAGATTCTTCGACAAAACTCGTCGGCTCTCTTGTTCGCCAAAGAAACCGTCTTTAGCAAGCTCGGCTACTGGGACGAAGTCAAGTTCGGTGCCGACACCGAGTATCACCACCGAATTCAGGCAACCTTCGGCGCAGACAGTGCCCCGATTGCCCGCCTAGGTCTACTCAGCCTTACTCGCTACCATTCGGCATCTCTCACCGGTGGTGGCAAGAACACGACCATTCGCGGAATTGTCGGCGCTCGTCGAGACTATGTTCGCAAGTTCACCGACTGGCACAAGGCAAATGCGGATGTTGAAAACGGGCTCTTTCTCGAACGAGGAGTTACCGAGCGACCGTTCCCGATTCCGGTTGCCTCGGCGAACGGTGAAGAAAATGTTGACGAGTTCGATCTCGTTGTAATCGGAGATCTAGAGACCGATTCGGCTTGGCTAGAGCAGTTGCTTCAGAACGTAACCGAGGCATCAAGCCGCGGAAACAGCGTGGCGCTCATCCACTTGCCGGCCCTTGAAAACCCTTGGGGCCAGCCTGCCGAACAAGTTGAAGAGCTGCTCACCGCCGGTCATGCCACGCGACTTAACCGCGAGAATGTTGCGGGTGCCAAGCAATTGCTCGTGCACGCCGGTTCACTGCGCGCAAAGAACGAGCTCTTGCCTGAGCTTCGAGTAGGCGAGGTTCAGATTCTGCTCGACGAAACCTCGGTAGGGCTAGATTTAGCGGCAGCGACCCAACTCGCCAGCACCTATTTTGGCCAAGAGCCAAAACTGATCGCCTTCAATGTCGAGGTTTCTGAGCAACTGGATCTACTCGGTCACAAAGTTCACAGCACCTGGGTCGGCTAACGAGCCAAACCCACATTTATAAAAGTGTTTGTGAATCGTTTCGATACGCCTAGTTAGAGGGCAAATTGGTGTTGATATTGAAGCTGAGAGTTTGTCAGAAACAACACAGCTAGGGGTAGCCATGGACTTCGTCTTTGTCTTTCTCGACGCTGGCACAAAAAACCTTTACCAACTTCGTCAGTGGATTCAACCGCTGCAACGCATGTCACAGAAATTCAAGATTGGCGTTCTCTATTCATCAAATTTCGCCGATGAAGAACTTTGGGGCTCTGGCTTGAGCGCGTTCCGCGTAGAAGGCCAGGAGGGCATCCACGAGTTTCTGACCTCTAACAAGCCAAAGGTGCTTCTCTACCCAAACCAGAACGCCAAAAACTTTTTCGCGCTGAGGTATCGATCGGGCATTCACGTTTGGGTTTCGCACGGGGAGTCTGACAAGGCTTACATGTATCAGAACACCCTCAAACGCTACGACCTCTACTTCGCTGCCGGGCAGGCTGCGGCTGATCGAGTAGCTAGAAACATCAACGGGTATTCGCCTGAACGCATGCTGTTCATCGGCCGCCCTCAAATCAACGACATTCTCGCGGCACCCAGCGACTATGCAGTGCCACCGAAGAAGGTGCAGTCGATTCTTTATGCACCAACATGGGAAGGTGTCACAAGAGCCACTCGTTACAGCTCGATTGACACCCACGGGGTGGCCCTCGTTCGTGCTCTCATAGAAGCTGGGCACCAGGTGGTCTATCGCCCGCATCCGCTTTCGGGGTCGCGTGATCAGGCAGTTGCCAAGGCTGATGCCGAGATTCGAGCGCTCATCAAAAGTGCCAATTCCTCGCCACAAAAGAAGTTCAAGCACTACGTAGACGGATCGACCTTCGGCTGGCAACTGGCTCAGCTCGACGCGATGATCACCGATGTTTCGGCGGTGGCATATGACTGGTTGGTCACCGGCAAACCTTTGATCATCACAAAGCCTGCTGACCGACGGGCGCTGATCGATGATGTGGCCTTGTTCAAAACTTTGCAACCACTTGCCGTCGCCGATCTACCGAATCTTGAAGGCAGGCTAAACGAAGCCGCTTCACTGGCTCAAGACGCATCTGGACCGCTTCGAGAACTGCGCAATTACTACTACGGTGACGTGAAAAACTATGACACCAGTTTTGAGGCTGCCTTACGCAAAACTCTCGAACTGCACGAGCACTACATTGCTGGGAAGAATTTTTCTGAGCCCGGATTGTTTGCATCGCGAGGCTCGAAACTTCGACTTTTGCGCTATCTGAATTTCGCCTTGCGTCTTGGCGCAAAGTTGCTCGGAGCATGGTCAGCGGCAAGAGCCAAGTCACCCGCGAGCAACCACGTAGAGCAGTTGTTCACACACTTCTCAGACCCCTTCAACGGGCGGTCACTTGGCCCCGTATCAGCTGAACTCTGGCGCGTCAGCGTCACTTCGAACGAGCGGCTCGTGCTCGCAACCAACCAAATTTCGAGCAGCATTTATGTGCGGTGCTATTTCGCGGTGCGATCTGTTGCGTCGCTGCGTTGGCGCAGCATCCGCGTCATACCAACCATCACTGCTGGTGACAGCGAAGTCGTGCTGCGAAGGCTCACGCCCACTCGCGTGAACTACTTGAAGCACCATCCGATAAATCTGATGATGCTTAGGTCGAATGGCACCGAGCACGTGCTTTATTCACCTGAATCTGACCCACTGTTCGAGCCTGGTCATTCACTAATCATGTATGACCGCGTGATCACCAAATCGGCCAAAGTGCGCGAAGTGGTTGACGCTTGTCCCAAGTTCTCGCAGCCCGTGGTGCAAGCCCTCTAAATAGCCAGCAGAGGGGCGGGCATAAACTTGAGTGGAACGAGGTGAACTAGATGCGAAGAGTCTTTACGCGAATCGGCGGCACCATTGTCGAAAAAGCCGTCTTGTCTTCGCTGTTCGCGCTCAACCGCAAACCCGACCCCACATACTTTCTACCCGGCCCCCCTTGGGTGAACAACAGAATTCACCCGGATGCTCACCGCAGCCAAGTCGCGTTGCGAGAGCGTCTGCTTGACTGCGGTCTGACTTTTGCAGTGCCAGTTAGTTTTTGGCAGGAAGCTCCGATTGGAGTGCGCTCATCCGATCTTGGCAAGTTTCTCGAATGGGTTGGTCGCCACCCTGATTTTGAACTCCGCTGGCAACCCGGGCAGCTGCCCGAAATTGATTGGTTCTCTACCAAGTCCCTGAAGTCGAGCCAGGTTTTCAACGAAGTCAAAAAGGGTAACTGTGCTATTTACGTAGGGGAACGCAATTCTCCGAACGGTACTCGTGTTCCGGTGGAGGTTTGGAAGAAAACGTCCAAGGGCAACTTTGCTTCGCCAGGCTGGAACGGGTCGATAAGTGAAATCGGCCCTGCTAAGGCGTCCCCAGAACTGCTTGAACTAGATCGCAAATTGGTCGAACGAAGCTTTCACAACATCGAATTCGAGATTGATGCCGTCTACCTCTGGGTCGATGGGTCAGACCCCAAGTGGCTTGAGCGCAAAGGTGAGCACTCTGGAAAGAGCGATTCACACGGCACTTCGGCCAGCCGTTTCACGAGTCGCAACGAACTCTATTTCTCGATCGCTACCCTGCTGCGAAATGCGCCCTGGATTAATCGCATCTGGCTGGTAACCGATGGGCAGACTCCCGAGCTTGGCGAACTTGCCGACAAGGTGACTATCGTCGATCACAGCGATTTCATTCCGGCTGAATATCTGCCAACTTTCAATTCGCATGTAATCACCTCACATCTGCACCGAATCAAGGGTCTCGCCGAGCACTTTCTATACCTCAACGACGACATTCTGTTTGGCCGCCCGCTGTTGCCGACCGTTTGGTTCGACTCCGTAGGACGCCCTATCGTGCGCTACACACGCACCACGTTGCCGGGCTTCTCGGTTGAGCAGCCAGATGTGATTCACCGCGCCAGGCAACAGACGGTAAAACTAGCCTTGGATGCTGGCCTAAGGGTTTCTACCCGTAGCATCCAGCACGGACCTCACCCCATGCGCAAATCGATCATGAGTCAGATGTGGAAAAAGTTTGGTTCAGCGCTTGAAGCAACCAGTCGCAACCGGTTTAGAACCGATGATGATGTGGTGCCAGAGTGGTTGCACAACTTTGTTAGCTATAGCGCCGGTGACGCTGTGATCGGTGGCCGCCTCACTTATTCATACATAGTTCTTAACGCGAAGTCGGCGTTGGCAAAGATTGTCGACCTTGCGCTTCGTCGCCCACCTTCGGTCATTTGCCTGAATGACGTTTCTGAACTGCCTGCGCACGACCGAGCATCCGAGCAAATCACCGAGTATCGACTTAAGAAAATCGCTGCTTTGCTTTTGAAGGATCGCTGATGCGCCGTTTGACCAGAAACTTGCCAGCTCGCGTTAGCCGCACTTTATTGGCGGCATCGATGGTTCTAACCATGGCGGGCCTAGGAATTGCGCCACCGGCTAATGCGATGCCAAACGGGCCGAAGAGTTTTTCGACGTCTCCAGATGTGGTGCCTGGTGAAAGTGGCGTCGTCGCCGTCAAGGTGCCTGCTCACCAAAAGGGCGCTTACCCGCTCAAGGGGCTGAAGGCGGCCGCGTTGATTTATGTTGCTCCCGTTGAGCGAGGATTCACTCGTCACATAGCCCTGTATGGAACTGACAAGGTTCCAGAAGTGGTCGGCCCAGTTCGTAGCCTTCGAGAAACTGACTTTCCGGTGCTAGATCAATTCGGCAAGGTGCGTGTTTATGCATCTGGCCGAAGCCTTGAGCGCGACATCATGCTGAATCTGCTTTCGCGCACTAAGCACATTTTGCGAGTCAACTCGAACGAAAACCTGCGTGAAATGTATTTCGCACCAGGTTGCGTTGACCCTTTCTGCGATTTCTTGAAAGGCACCAAGATCGCCGGCCGTGGAACCGGCTTGAGCATGTCGAACGCAAACATTCTCAAAGAGGCGGGGCTTTCAACCGGGGTTGTACCTGCATCGGTTAAGTCGACTGGTCGGTCGATTAAGTCGATGAAAATCATCTATCGAAAGACCCCTTACAACGATCCGATTCCTCGCACCATTACCTGGAACGCATCCAAGAAGGTTTGGGTCTACGAAGCATCTGGCCGAAGCGCAACGATTGATGTTGTCGGTGGCAAGAGCGTTGCTGGCCAAACCTCATCGGCCTCGGCGATCATTCAGTTCACCACCGCCAAGAACGCTGGCAGTGCGTTCACTTGTCGAATCATGCCAGAGGGTGGACCTGATGCGGTGCCTTATACCAACTCGGTTGGAAAGGGCCTCGGGTTCCTGCTACGCGACGGCAAAATCTATGACATCACTTGGTCGCGATCTAGCTCGACGGCCACCACCAGCTACAAGTTCAAAAACGGTAGCAAGGTGAAGGTCACGGGCCAACCTTGGATCTACCTGGTGCCAACCAATCTGACAACGGGTTCAGTCACCTACTCAAACGGTGCAAAGGTTGCCTTTGCTCCAAAGCCATCGACTCCGAAGTGGTCTTTCTCGACGAACGTGCTCAAAGAGCGCAAATCGTGCGAAGCGCCGACGGCAATAAAGGTTTCTAAAGCATCGGCTACGTCGACCACCATCAAAGTGACTTCAAACTTTGACACCCTGAACTACGTTCCGGTGAAGGGCGTGAAAGTGAAGGTGAAGATCACTGGCAAGGGGTACGTGACTCTTACGACCTCGGCAGCAGGCACTGTGACAGTGAAAGCGGCGAGCTCAAAGGTGACCTCGGCGACCATTGCCAAGCAGACGGTTGCAGGGCAGAAGTACGCTGCAAAGAGTTGGAAAAAGTAGCCGGGCTTTAGGCCTGGGTGCGCCCGCCGATTACCACCGAGTTCGGTGCGACATCTTTGGTGACTACCGAGCCGGCACCAATTTGAACATTGTCGCCAACCGTTATGTTGCCGAGCACGATTGATTCAGCGCCGATCATCACGTTGTTACCGATGGTTGGGTGGCGCTTTGCCCGGGTGAACTCTTTACCGCCCAGGGTCACTCCGTGATAAATCAAGACGTCGTCGCCAATGACCGAGGTTTCACCAATCACCACGCCCATGCCGTGGTCAACGAAGAAGCGGCGACCTATCTTGGCTCCCGGGTGAATCTCGATGCCGGTTAGAAAGCGCAACCAGTTTGAGAGCATCCGTGCCAAGATTCGACGACGCCACTTCCAGAGTTGGTGGGCAACGCGGTAACCCCAGACGGCGTGCAGGCCCGGCGAGGTTAGAAAGAGTTCGAACCCGCTGCGCACTGATGGGTCTTTGGCAAGGCCGGTGCGGATGTCTTCACGAATGTTTATCAAGATATCCCAAGTCTAAACGAGCGAACCCCGCCAAGACTTTGGTGGGCTGGCGCTAGCGGCGCTTAAGTGAAGACCGAGGGGAGTGACGAATCATTCCCCTCGGCCGAAACTTCTTTGGTGTTGCGACTAGTTGTCTAGTTCGACCAAGTCTTTGTAAAGAATGGTCGACAGGTAGCGCTCACCGAACGAAGGAATGATCACGACGATCTTCTTGCCAGCGAACTCTGGGCGAGATGCGAGCTGGTTTGCGCCCCAGAGAGCTGCGCCCGAAGAAATGCCCGCGAGAATTCCCTCACCTGAGGCAGCAAGACGTGCCCACTTGACGGCTTCTTCGGTTGGAGCATCTAGAACCTCGTCGTAGACGTTGGTGTCGAGAACCTCTGGCACGAAGTTTGCGCCGATTCCCTGAATTGGGTGACCGGCTGGGGTTCCTCCGTTGAGAATCGGCGAAGCGGCCGGTTCGACTGCGATGATCTTGATCTCTGGGTTGAGTTCTTTGAGAACCTGACCTACACCGGTGATTGTTCCACCGGTGCCGATGCCGGCAACCAGGGCAGCAACCTCACCGTTGGTGTCGCGCCAAATTTCTTGAGCGGTGGTCTTGCGGTGAATCTCTGGGTTTGCCTTGTTGGCGAACTGGCGCACAAGAACGGCACCTTCGTTTAGACCGATTTCTTCGGCCTTAGCAACCGCACCGCGCATACCTTCGGCAGCTGGGGTTAGCACTAGCTCGGCACCGTAGGCGCGCAGCAGGGCACGACGCTCACGCGACATCGAGTCTGGCATGGTGAGAATCACGCGGTAACCGCGAGCAGCACCAACCATGGCTAGGGCAATACCGGTGTTACCCGAGGTTGCCTCGACGATTGCGCCACCCGGCTGCAGTTCGCCAGAAGCTTCGGCGGCGTCGACCATTGCGATACCGATGCGGTCTTTGACCGACGATGAAGGGTTGTAGAACTCGAGCTTGGCGAGTACTTCGGCACCACCGTCAATGATGCGGTTGATGCGAACGAGCGGAGTGTTTCCGACTACCTGAGTGATGTTGTCATAAATAGGCATGCTACGAATCTAACCTCGGATGCTGCGCTGACCCTTTTCGTTGCGAATTGTTGCAGCGGCCAAAAGTTTGGCTACGACGCACCCTTTTGGCTCAAAAACGCCTGCGCGACCAGTTTTGCGGCCACATTCGATTCAGCGCCCGTGGCGAGACTCGCGGCCTCGGATGCGACCACTGGCTCAAACGACATCAGGCTGGCCCTTACGCTCGCAACGGCTGCTGGTGCGCAGCTCACCGAACCAACGCCCAGCCCAGCCAGCACAACGGCAAAGGTTGGGTCGCTCGCTGCCGAACCGCATACCGAGCAATCGATTGAAGCGTTGCGTGAGGCGGTGGCAACGCGACCAATCAGCTGTATCAAGCGAGGTTGCCAGTGGTCAAGCAACTCGGGTTCGGCGGGGGAGTTTCGATCTACACCGAATAAGTCTTGGCTCAGGTCGTTCGTGCCAATCGAGACAAAATCAACAATGCCGGCAAGTTCATCGATGGTTTGAGCCAGTGAAACCAATTCGATCATCGCGCCAACTCTAAGGTCGCATCTCGCTCGCACAAGTTCAGCGAAGTAGCGCACCTGGTCTGAAGAGGCAAGCATCGGTGCCATGACCCAAACTTCGCGACCAGACATGCGCTGCGCCGCCGAGATCGCGTCTAGTTGACGCTCAATCACGCCCTGGTTGTCGACCAAGAATCGGTATCCGCGATCTTGCTCTTCGAGGCTGCTTTGAGCAAACCTCAATGGCTTATCAATGGCCACGTCTAGCGTGCGAACCAAAATCGGCCCGGTCGGCGAGCTTTCAAAAATGGCTCGGTAGTGAGCAACTTGGGCTTCGTGGGTTGGTTCGGTCTGAGCATCCATGAATAGAAACTCGGTTCGCAGCAGACCAACGCCGGATGCACCGCTAAGCCTTGCCGCCTCGGCATCTTGAACCGAGCCAACGTTGGCCCGCACCGCAATCAGGGGTTCGGGCAAGCTAGCCGAGAACGGCGTGGTCGCCGAAGCCTCGAACGCAATCGGATTCACCACTACCCGACCACCAAGCGGATCGACCAACAGGGTTTCGCCCGTCGAGACGCCTGCTGCCTCTGCGCAAGCCACCACAGCCGGAATGCCAAGGGCTGCACAAATGATTGACGCGTGTGAGGTGGGCCCACCTTTGATGGTCACCACTCCGGCAATGGCATCGGTGAACTGCGCCGTGTCGGCGGGGGTGAGGTCGTCGATCACCAGAATCCAACGCCCCTCGGTTGGCAACTCTCGAACAGTGCTGATTCCGGCCAAGTCGGCCTGCACTAGTTGAGAGATCCACTCAAAGTCATCGAATCGTTCGGCGGCGTCCTCTTTTATTAGCGGCTTGATGAAGTTGCTCACTGCTTTGCCGAACGCGCTCGCGGCCGACCAGCCTTGATTGATGAACTCTTGTGCGCTGACTACCAGAACGTCGTCGGCAACTATTTCGGCAAGGGCCTCGAGAACCTCGCGAGCCTCGCCGGTTGATTCAGCAGCAACCCCTTGAAGCGAAAGCTGAACTTTCAAGACAGAGGCAGCTAGACGCGCACTTTCTTCTTGCGGTGCGAGGTCGCTCATTCGGTATGGCGGCAAAGTCTGGGCAGCCGCAACCACGAAGGCCGGCGCGGTGGCGGCGTT
>JACCDQ010139476.1_pt1 | contig 12858 bp, 13 predicted proteins | sample 7446031 | NCBI WGS metagenome assembly JACCDQ01 (sample SAMN15323442, study PRJNA562643) | freshwater metagenome | isolation source: river surface water | place: USA:Blue River Watershed | collected 2017-08-17 | reverse complement strand
GGTCGCAAGGCTCTGAGTTTTACTCCGACCTATTCGATGTACTCGTTGATTGCCCAGGGGACTGGCACAGAGTGGATTGGCGTTTCTCGAGCCGAGCGCTACGAACTCACGGCCGAACTGGTTCGCGACGGCATCCTCGCAAACAAGCCAGACATCGTCCTTATCTGCTCTCCGAACAACCCAACCGGCACTCCAGTTAGCCTGAGCGTTATCGAGGCGGCATACGATGCCCTAACCGAAGCATCCGGCGGCATCCTCGTAATCGATGAGGCGTATGCCGAATTCGCGGCCGACCCGACCGGCACTGCACTCGAATTGCTCGACGGTCGCGAACGCCTGCTCGTATCTAGAACGATGTCCAAGGCCTTCGCATTTGCCGGTGCTCGCGTTGGCTACCTCGCTGCCGACCCAGCCGTGGTTGATGCCCTGCGACTGGTGCGACTGCCATATCACCTGAGCGCATTCACCCAGGCCGCAGCCGAGGCTGCCTTGGCACACTCTGACGAAATGCTCGCGATGGTCGACGACATCAAGACTCAGCGAGACCGCATAGTTTTCGAACTCACTTTGCTTGGCCTGGATGTCTATCGCACCGACTCGAATTTCGTCCTCTTCGGTGGTCTCGATAATCCAGAACGCGTGTGGCAGTCGCTCCTCGATCGAGGCGTACTCATTAGAAACATGGGTATCGCCGGCACTTTGCGCGTGAGCGCTGGCACCGAGCAAGAGACCTCGGCCTTCCTCGCCGCACTGCGCGAAGTGCTCTAAAGGTAGACTTGTACTAATCCCACAATGAAGTTCTGGCGAAAGGCCATACCGTGAGCAGAACAGCATCGCTAACTCGATCGACCTCGGAGTCGTCGATTCAGCTGACCATCAACCTCGATGGTTCAGGCAACTCTAAGATTGCGACCACCGTGCCGTTCTTCGACCACCTGCTCACCGCATTCGCTAAGCACTCACTGGTTGACCTAGAGGTCGTCGCGTCAGGCGACACCCACATCGACGTTCACCACACGGTCGAAGACACTGCAATCGTGCTCGGCCAAGCAATCCGTCAGGCACTTGGCGACAAGTCCGGAATCGGCCGCTACGGCGATGCAACCGTGCCGCTAGACGAAGCACTCGTTCGCGCGGTAGTCGATGTTTCGGGCCGCCCATACCTCGTGCACACCGGCGAACCTGCTGGTTTCGAATTCCACCTGATCGGCGGACACTTCACCGGTTCGATGGTGCGTCACGTTTTTGAGGCGATTGCTTACAACGCCGGCATCACCCTGCACGTCAACGTGCTTGGCGGCCGCGATCCGCACCACATTGCCGAAACCGAATTCAAGGCTTTTGCGCGCGCATTCCGCAAAGCGGTCGAGCTCGACCCTCGCGTCCAGGGCATCCCTTCAACCAAGGGTGCTCTGTGACCTCACCTCGCGTAGTCGTTCTCGATTACGGCAGCGGCAATGTGCACTCGGCTGCGCAAGCGCTCGAGGTGGCCGGGGCGAAGGTTGAACTGACACGTGATCGCGATGCCGTGCTAAATGCAGACGGCCTACTCGTGCCTGGTGTGGGCGCCTTCACCGCGGTCATGGAACAGCTCAACGCCGTGCGCGGAGCCGAACTTATCGACAAGCGTCTGGTTGCCGGCAAGCCAGTGCTAGGCATCTGCGTCGGCATGCAGGTCATGTTTGAACGCGGCATCGAGCACGGTCTCGACACCGAAGGCCTCGGACAATGGCCGGGCGTTGTCGAACAGCTCGACGCCCCGCGAATTCCTCACATCGGCTGGAACACCGTCGAGGCTCCAGCGAACTCCGTGCTGTTCGAGGGCATCGCCGAGGAGCGTTTCTATTTCGTGCACTCATACGGTGTCAAGGAATGGCAAATCATCGACAGCCCGCTAGCGACGCCAAAGGTGACCTGGACCGAATACGGCGATCGATTCGTCTCGGCTGTCGAAAATGGCCCGCTCAGTGCAACCCAGTTTCACCCTGAAAAGTCGGGTCAAGCCGGCATCCGACTGCTCACCAATTGGCTGAATTCGTTCTAGCCGCGAACCAAAGTTAGGCATAAATCGTGACTTCAAAACTTGAACTTCTGCCCGCGGTAGACGTTGCCGATGGCAAGGCGGTACGCCTAACCCAGGGTGAAGCCGGTTCGGAGACCGACTACGGTAACCCGGTTGAGGCAGCGATGACCTGGGTCAACGCTGGTGCCGAATGGATTCACCTTGTTGACCTCGACGCCGCATTCGGTCGCGGAGACAACCGTCGCATCATCGCCGAGGTGGTCGAAGCCGCCTCAGGCAAGGTCAAGATCGAGCTCAGCGGAGGAATCCGCGATGACGCATCCCTTGAGGCTGCGCTAATCGCTGGCGCAACCCGCGTAAACCTAGGAACCGCGGCTCTCGAAGACCCGGAGTGGACCGCTCGAGTCGTCGAAAAGTACGGCGACTTCATCGCGGTTGGCCTAGACGTCCGCGGAACCACTCTTGCTGCTCGCGGTTGGACCCGCGAGGGGGGCGACCTGTATGAGGTTCTCGCACGACTCGAAGACGCTGGCTGTGCGCGCTATGTCGTCACCGACGTAACCAAGGACGGCACCCTGCGCGGCCCTAACCTCGAGCTCCTAGCCGAAGTCATGAAGCGCACTGATAAGCCGGTCGTTGCATCAGGTGGCATTTCGTCGCTCCAGGACATTCGCGATCTGCACGCGCTCGTGCCACAGGGCCTCGAGGGCGCAATTCTCGGCAAGTCGCTCTACGCGGGCAAGTTCACTCTCGAACAAGCGCTTGAGATTGCCAACGGCTAATGTCTGTCGACCACGAGAACATCAAACACATCAATCACGACCGTCTGAATGACTCGGCCGGCCACCCATGGCAGGGTCGTGCCTTTGAGACAAACTCTTGGGCAGACGATGACGGGTCTGCTCCCGAACTTCTAATCAATGCGGTACGCGCCTTTCGCGCGGGCGAAGCCTCGCCTGCCGAGGTGGTTGACGCGTTCCGACAGTCCCGCGTGCTGATTCCGCTCCTCGCCGATTTGGGCGAAGCCGAGGTTGGTGCACACGGCCAGTTGGTCGAAAAGTCTGCCGACCTTTCGATCGTCACGGTTGCTGGCCCTGATGGCCAAACGGTGCTTCCGGTGTTTAGCTCGGTGGCTGCCATGCAGGCTTGGAATCCAACCGCGCGTCCGGTTCCAACAGAACCGGTGAAGGCCGCGCTCGCCGCTGCTAGCGAGCAAACCCATCGCATCGTGCTCGACCCGGGTTCAGAAGAGACAGAGTTTGTGATTCGTCGCCCGGCGATTGAGGCCGTCGCGCAGAGTCTTGTTTGGGCCGCACCCGAAGAGCGACCAGAGATTCACGAGGTTTTTGCTTCAGCTATCAAGCCAGAGGCTGACATTTTCGCTTTCGCACTAATGTCGGGCGACCCTCAGGCGCGATTGGCGGGCAGCGAATTGCTGTCACTATTCCGAGTTCGCCGCGGTCTAACCGAAGCTCAGCTGAACGAAACCATGAACCGTGTGTTTGAACGTCTCACCGAGAGCGAAGTTTTCGCCGGGGGAGTCGACTCGATGGCGGTCAAGCTGGTCGCTGCAGACGAATAACCCGACCGTCGCTATCAGGCCGGTTGACAGGTCTAGTTGACCGACCTAGTTGACCGAACTAGTTGACAGGACCGGTGTACTTTTCACCGGGTCCGGTGCCAGGCGCATCCGCGATTGGCGAAGCCTCACGGAAGGCCAACTGGAGCGAACGCAATCCGTCGCGCAGAGGGCGCGCGTGGTGGTCTCCGATTTCGGCTGCCGAAGCAGTTACGAGTCCCGCCAGCGCATTGATTAGCTTGCGTGCCTCATCCCGATCGCCCTTGTAGCCGTCTTCACCCAGACCGCACTGAACGGCAGCGGCGCTCATTAGGTGAACTGCTACCGTGGTGATTACCTCAACGGCAGGCACCTCGGCGATGTCGCGCAGTTTGTCTTCGACGTCTCTGAATTCAGGCACTGGGGGTTTTCCTTTCGAAATCTATCTGCTAGGCTAACCCATGGCTCCGAGGTCCGCCTCGGTCAGAAGTGGATTCATTTCCCACCCGCGTCTACCGCCTTCTAAAGGTTGCCGGGTAAAGCTTTGGAAACTTTCGTTTCTGTGCGTCAGTGCGACAACACGTGCTCTGGTGTGGCCATCTATGTCACACAACAGAGGAGCAAAGATCAGCGATCCACGTATCAACGAGCGCATCCGTGTGCCTGAGGTCCGCCTCGTAGGCCCAGCGGGTGAGCAGATTGGCGTCGTCCGCATCGAAGATGCGCTGCGAATGGCACAGGAGCAAGACCTAGACCTAGTCGAGGTAGCCCCAATGTCAAAGCCTCCAGTAGCGAAACTGATGGACTTCGGAAAATTCAAGTACGAAGCAGCCCAGAAGGTTCGCGAGGCTCGCAAGAACCAGGTCAACACCGTTCTCAAGACCGTACGTTTTGGTCTAAAGATCGATGCACACGACTACGGCACCAAAAAGGGTCAGATCGAGAAGTTCCTCAAGGCTGGTGACAAGGTCAAGGTGATCGTGGTTTTCCGCGGTCGCGAGCAGTCACGTCCTGAAATGGGCATCAAGCTGCTCCAGAAGCTTGCCGAAGAAGTGGCCTCGTTGGGCACTGTCGAATCGAACCCTTCGATCGACGGTCGCAACATGGTCATGGTGATCGGTCCACTCAAGAACAAGGCAGAGGCGAAGGCCGAAGCCAAGAAGGCTGCAGAGAAGCCGGCTCGTCCGGTCGAAGCTGCAACCGAACAGCCAACCGAAGCGGCAGCAGAAGCTGCCGAATAGAAGGAGATACGAATGCCAAAGCAGAAGACCCACTCGGGTGCCAAGAAGCGTTTCCGCTTCACCGGTAGCGGCAAGCTCATGAAGCAGCAGATCAACATGCGCCACAACCTCGAGCACAAGTCGAGCCGTCGCACCCGTCGTCTGAACCAGGACCAGGTTGTTTCAGCAGCAGACTTCAAGACCATCAAGAAGCAGCTCGGCAAGTAGCCCGAAGCCCCAAGAGACTTTTAGGAGTAAAAAATGGCAAGAGTAAAGAATGCGGTAAACGCACTCAAGAAGCGTCGTACCGTACTCGAGCGCGCACAGGGTTACCGTGGTCAGCGTTCACGTTTGTACCGCATGGCGAAGCAGCAGATGCTTCACTCGCTGGTCTACGCATACAACGACCGCCGCGCACGCAAGGGTGACTTCCGTCGTCTTTGGATCCAGCGCATCAACGCAGCATCGCGTGCAAACGGCATGACCTACAACCGCTTCATCCAGGGCCTAGCGCTTGCTGGTGTTCAGGTTGACCGTCGTATCCTTGCTGACCTTGCTGTCAACGAGCCTGCAACCTTCGCAAGCCTTGTTGCAACCGCAAAGGCTGCACTGCCTGCAAACACCTCGGCACCAAAGGTCAAGTAACTTTTGCTGTCGGATCCCAAGGCCAAGCAGGTCCGTGGGGTCGCCAAGCTAAACAAGAAAGATGCCCGGTCGGAGACCGGGCTCTTTCTGCTTGAGGGGCCACAGGGGCTGAAAGAGGCGCTGAACCGCCCTCGGTTGATTGTCGAACTTTACGCAACCGAGGATGCCGTCGCGCGCTATTCAGACCTCTTCGAGCGTGCCCAGGCTGCTCGCATCGAGCTCCAGCTGGTAACCGAGCAGGTGCTCAAGGTCATGACCGACACCGCAACTCCGCAGGGCATTTTGGCCGTGTGCGAGCAATTGCATGTCTCGCTCGAAGACGTCATCGCCATCAAGCCTCAGTTGATCGCACTTCTAGCGAACATCCGTGACCCTGGCAACGCCGGCACCGTTTTGCGTGCTGCCGATGCGGCCGGAGCCGACGCGGTGATTTTTAGCGACAACAGCGTCGATGTCTACAACCCGAAGGTCGTTCGTTCGACCACCGGCTCACTGTTTCACCTGCCTGTTGTTATCAGTGCATCAATTACGGAAACCATCGCAAGCCTGCAGGCTGCAGGCCTCCAGGCTTTCGCAGCAGATGGCGGCGGTCGTTCACTCACCGAGCTTGCACCGGGAACCCTCGCGAAGCCGACGGTATGGGTCTTCGGCAACGAGGCTTGGGGCTTCGAACCAGAGACACTTCAGGCGGTCGACGAAACCGTTGGTTTGCCAATCTACGGAGCAGCCGAAAGCCTAAATCTTGCGACCGCGGCCTCGGTCTGTCTTTACGAATCGGCCTTCGCCCAAAACGGCGCTACAGAGCGCTAAAGGTAGACTTGGAAGCCTATGTCAGAAGCAATTTCTATCAACCAGCAGGCCGTCGACGGCATCGTCGCAGAGGCTAGTTCGGCCATCGCATCCGCAGCCGATCTCGCCGAGCTCAAGAGCCTGCGCGCTCGCGTTGTCGGCGACCAGTCAGCCATCTCGGCTCTAAACGCCCAATTGCGCGACCTGCCAAATGACCAGAAGGCTTCTGCCGGCGCAATCATCGGCAAGGCTCGTGGTGAATTGAACGGCGCCTATGCAGCGCGCGAAGCCGAGCTGTTTGCGGTTGAAGAGCGCGCCAAGTTGGCTGCCGAATCGGTCGATGTGACTGCGGCACCAAGCCCAGCACGCATCGGTGCTCGTCACCCACTTTCGCTTTTGATGGACCAGATTTCAGACATCTTCGTCGGCATGGGCTGGGAGATTGCCGAGGGGCCTGAGGTTGAGAACGAATGGTTCAACTTCGACGCCCTGAACTTTGATGCTGACCACCCTGCGCGTGCCATGCAGGACACCTTCTTTGTCGAACCGGTGGACGCCCACCTCGTACTCCGCACCCACACTTCGCCGGTGCAGGTTCGTTCGCTCCTCGAGCGCGAACTTCCGGTTTACGTGCTTTGCCCAGGCCGCGTGTTCCGCACGGATGAGCTCGATGCAACGCATACCCCGGTCTTCCACCAGGTCGAAGGTCTAGCGGTCGACAAGGGCCTGACCATGGCCGACCTGAAGGGCACTCTCGAGCACTTTGCGCGCGTGATGTTTGGCCCTGAGGCCAAGATTCGTCTGCGCCCAAGCTTCTTCCCGTTCACCGAACCATCGGCCGAGCTCGACGTCTGGCACCCAGGCGCAAAGGGCGGCGCTCGCTGGGTCGAGTGGGGTGGATGCGGCATGGTCAACCCTAATGTTCTGCGCGCTGCAGGCATCGATCCGGAGGTCTACTCAGGCTTTGCTTTCGGTATGGGCATTGAGCGCACGCTCATGTTCCGCAACGACGTCAAAGACATGCACGACATGGTTGAGGCAGACATCCGCTTCAGCGAACAGTTTGGAGTGACCCTCTAATGCGCGTCCCACTTTCTTGGCTTGCCGAGTACGTCGATCTTCCGGGTGATGCCACCGCCGATTCGGTGATGGCTGAGCTGGTCAAGGTTGGTCTCGAAGAAGAAGGCAGCCACGGCTTTGATGTCACCGGCCCGGTTGTGGTCGGTCAGGTTATCGAATTCACTCCTGAAGAACAGTCGAATGGCAAGACCATTCGCTGGTGTCAGGTACGCGTCGCTCCGGCCGGCTCAAAAGCCGCCGACGGTGGCGAAGAGGTTCGCGGCATCGTCTGTGGCGCAAGCAACTTTGAGGTCGGCGACAAGGTAGTTGTCTGCCTGCCTGGCGCGGTTCTGCCAGGTGACTTCGCTATCGCTGCACGCAAGACCTACGGCCACGTGAGCGACGGCATGATGGCCTCAGCACGCGAGTTGGGCCTGAGCGACGACCACGCGGGAATCATCCGCTTGCACGAGCTCGGCCTTGACCCAAAGGTCGGCACAGACGCTCTCGAACTCCTTCAGCTAACCGAATCGGCTGCCGAGGTCAATGTCACTCCTGACCGCGGTTACTGCTTCTCAATTCGAGGCATCGCACGCGAATACTCGCACGCGACCGGCAGCGAGTTCCGCGATCCAATCGGCAATGCACATCCGGAACCTGTTTCTGGCTTTGCGCTGACGATTGCCGACCAGGCTCCAATTCGTGAGCGCGTCGGCAGCGAGCACTTCACGCTGCGTGCGGTCAAGAACATTGACGCTGCTCGCCCAACCCCACCTTGGATGGTTGCACGTCTGAAGCTTGCAGGTATGCGCTCGATCAGCCTCGTGGTCGACATCACCAACTATGTGATGCTCGAACTCGGCCAGCCGATTCACGCATACGACCTCGACAAGTTGCAGGGCGGCATCACCGTGCGTCGCGCAAATGCCGGTGAAACGCTCAAGACCCTCGACGGTCAGGAGCGCAAGCTAAACCCTGAAGACCTGCTTATTTGCGATGAGAGCGGGCCAATTGGTCTCGCCGGTGTCATGGGTGGCGAGTCGACCGAGGTTTCGCTCGAAACCAAGAACGTGCTTATTGAAGCCGCTCACTTTGACCCGATTTCGATCGCCCGAACCGCTCGTCGGCACAAGCTGCCTAGCGAGGCATCGAAGCGCTTTGAGCGCGGAGTAGACCCGAATCTCGGTCCTGCTGCCGTGGCTCGCGTCATTCAGCTTCTCGAGGTGCATGCTCACGGTGAGGCCGACAGCCTCGGCGCAGAACACCGCTCTGAACAGGCTGCAAAGCCGATTTGGCTGCCTGCGGACTTTGCCGGTCAACACGTCGGTGTCGAATACACAGAGGCCGAAATCGTTGACACTCTTCGCGAGATCGGCTGTGTCGTTGCGCACGTCGACGGTGGTTTCGAGGTCATCGCGCCTAGCTGGCGTCCTGACCTGACCCACAAGACTGATCTAGTCGAAGAAGTCGCCCGCATTACGGGTTACGACCGAATTCCTAGCCGCATCCCAGTCGCGCCTCCGGGTCGTGGATTGACTGCACGTCAGCGTATGCGCCGCTCGATTCTTAACCAGCTTGCTGCTACCGGACACGTCGAGGTTTTGAACTATCCGTTCCTCGGCGGCGAAGCAAACCGCTGGTTCGCCGCGGCCGACGTTCAGACCGTCAAGTTGGCTAACGCACTTCAGGGTGACGCCAGCGAAATGCGCGTCTCGCTTCTGCCTGGTCTGCTCGACGCAGCCAAGCGAAACCTTTCACGCGGTTTGACCGATGTCGCTCTGGTTGAAGAGGGCAGCGTTTTCTTGCCTGCCAACAACCCAGCAGTTGCCGTCTTGCCTTCAGGTGTGCAGCTTCCTAGCGACGCTGAACTAGCTGCACTAAACGCTTCGATCCCTGCTCAACCGCGCCACCTGGCTGTGGTCATGCTGGGCAACCGAATCGTGCAGCAGGTTGGCCGCGCCGCGACCGCATTCGACTATGCCGACGCCCTTCAAGCCGCTCGTCTGGTCGCTCATGCCGTTGGTGTCGAACTCGAGTTCAAGCAGGCTTCGCCAAAGGGCTTCCACCCTGGCCGCACCGCTGAATTGTTTGCAACCGTCGATGGTGTCTCTCGTTCGCTGGGCTTTGCTGGCGAACTCGACCCTCAATTGACCGCTGCGGCTGACCTTCCGCGTCGCGTTGCAGCTGTCGAAATCAACCTAGAAATTTTGTATGCGGCCGCGCCAGCCGTGGTTCAGGCAGCCCACGTTTGGACCATGCCTGCAGCAACTCAGGACCTATCGCTCGTTGTTGACGCGAACGTGGTTGCCGCTGAGCTGCTGAACACGATTCGCGAGGGAGCTGGCGAACTGCTCGAGGCGATCCGTTTGGTCGATGACTACCGCGGTGAGAACTTGCCTGCTGGCAAGAAGTCACTGACCTTTGCACTGCGTTTCCGCGCTGCGGACCGCACATTGACTCAAGCCGAAGCAAGTGATGCACGTGACTTGGCGGTGAAGTTGGCTGCAGAGCGCTTCGGTGCCGAGCTGCGCGCTTAGAAAGACAGGTAGCGATGACTTACAAGGTCGCGATCGCGGGAGCCAGCGGCAACGTTGGTGGGGAACTGCTGCGCCTGATTGCCAAGCATCCAGAGCTCGAGCTAGCGACCGTTACCGCCTCCTCGATGGTGGGTCAAAAGGTCTCGACCCTGCACCCGCAGGTAACCAAGTTTGCCGACCTCGAGTTCGTCGAAAACAACGCCGAGAACCTGGCCGGTCACGACGTAGTCTTCCTAGCTTTGCCGCATTCAAAGTCCGCCGAGGTTGCCGCGTGGCTAGCCAACGATGAGCACGTTTTGATCCTCGACTGCGGTGCCGACTTCCGTCTCGAGAGCGAAGCCGACTGGCAGAAGTTTTACGGTGGCGAGCACGCCGGCACCTGGACTTACGGCATGCCAGAGCTCGTCATCGATCCGATCTTGGGTCGGAAGCAACGTGAACTGCTCGTCGGCACCAAGCGCATCGCCGTGCCTGGTTGCAACGTAACCGCGATCACTCTCGGACTCGCCCCAGCGCTCGCCGAATCGATCGTCGAAACCGATGACATCGTCGCGGTTCTTACCGTCGGCACTTCGGGTGCCGGCCGTGGCGCAACCGAAAAACTCTTCGAGGTCGAACCAACCGGCAGCGCTAACGCTTACCAGGTTGGCGGCATCCACCGTCACACCCCAGAGATCGAGCAGAATCTGAGCAAGTCGTCTGGCGCTCGCATCCAGGTTTCTTTCACGCCGGTTCTGGCATCGCTCGAACGCGGAATCCTCGCGGTCAACACGGCAAAGCTCAAACCCGGAAAAACCATCGAGGATGCCCGCAGCGCATACCTCAAGCACTACGGGCAAGAACAGTACGTGCAGCTCGTCGAGCAGGGTTCGTTCCCATCAACCGCTGACACCATCGGAGCAAACAATGCTCTCGTTGGGCTGGCCGTCGATGAGCACGCCAACCGTCTAATCGCGGTATGCGCAATCGACAACCTGGTCAAGGGAACCGGTGGTGCGGCGATCCAATCCATGAACATCGCGCTGGGTCTGGCCGAAGACTCTGGTCTCGGCGACATTGCCCTCGGCGCAACCAAGAACTAGAACCACAGAAGGCGGTTTCTCATGAGCGTTACAGTCGCGAAAGGCTTCAGAGCCACTGGCGTCAAAGCTGGCCTAAAAGCCTCGGGCAATCATGACTTGGCACTCGTCGTAAACGATGGCCCGTTGCAGGTCGCGGCGGCCGTTTTCACCACCAACCGATGCCAGGCCAACCCGATTCTGTGGAGCAAAGAGGTCATCAAGGACGGAACGGTTCAGGCCATCGTCTTGAACTCGGGTGGTGCGAATTGCTACACCGGTCCTCAAGGGTTCCAAACCACTCACGCGACGGCAGAGCAGGTTGCAAATGGTCTCGGTCTCAATGCGGGTGACGTGCTTGTCTGCTCGACCGGTCTGATCGGTGAGCAACTCGATCGCGAAAAGCTTCTAACCGGCGTCGACGAGGCGATTTCCTCTCTCTCACACGAGGGCGGCGAGCTCGCATCCCTCGCCATCATGACCACCGACTCGGTTCCTAAGCGCGCCGAGTTTGTAAGCCCAGACGGCTGGTCGATCGGCGGCATGGCAAAGGGCGCAGGCATGCTCGCACCAGGCCTCGCAACCATGCTCGTGGTAGTCACCACCGATGCCGTGCTCGATGGCGCACAGGCCGATGCCGCGCTTCGCGCATCAACTCGTGTCACCTTCGACCGACTCGACTCCGACGGCTGCATGTCGACCAACGACCAGGTCACTTTGATGGTTTCGGGTGCTAGCGGAATCACCCCTAACCAAGCCGACTTCCAGGCTGCGCTGATTTATGTTTGCCACAGCCTTGCTCAGCAGCTCTTGACCGATGCCGAAGGTTCTAGCCACGACATCGCCATCGAGGTCGTCAACGCCGCATCGGAGGACGACGCTGTCATGGTTGGCCGCTCGGTAGCTCGCAACAATCTCTTCAAGGCAGCGATCTACGGCAACGACCCGAACTGGGGTCGCATCCTGGCTGCCGTAGGTGTTACCTCGGCCGAGTTTGACCCATACAACATCGACGTCAGCATCAACGGCGTCAGCGTTTCGCGTCACGGTCAACCTGACCAGCCGCGTGACCTCGTCGACCTCAAGCCGCGCGAGGTCCACATCCAGATCTCGCTAAATGCAGGTGACGCTCAGGCCACTATTTACACCAATGATTTGACCCACGAATACGTCGAAGAGAACAGCGCATACTCGAGCTAATGATTCAGTCACAGCAGGACGACAACAACGTCATCGAACTCAAAGCGCGCACTCTCATCGAGTCGTTGCCTTGGTTGCAGCGCTTCCACGGCAAGGTCGTCGTCATCAAATTCGGTGGCAACGCGATGGTTGACGAAAACCTTCAGCGCGCCTTTGCCGAAGACATGGCTTACCTCCGTTGGGTTGGCATCAAGCCGGTCGTCGTGCACGGTGGAGGCCCTCAGATCTCTGCACGCCTGAAAGAACTCGGCATCGAATCCGAGTTCAAGGGCGGCTTCCGCGTGACCACCCCAGAAACCATTGGTGTAGTTCGCGACGTTCTGCGCGAACAGATCAGCACACAACTTGCCAACATGATTCAGGATGCGGGCGCCGAAGCCATCGTCATGTCGGGGGAGGACTCCAACCTGTTCCGCGCAGATCGCACCTTGCTTGAGGGCGATGACGGGCCGATTGACATCGGGCTTGTCGGCGAAGTCACCCAGGTGAACCCTCGCATCATTTTCGAGGCTCTAGAAGCCGGTCGCATTCCGGTTGTTTCAACCGTCGCGCCTGAAGCAGACGGACAGCTGCTCAACGTCAATGCCGACCTGGCCGCATCCTCGCTCGCCGTAGCGCTCGGAGCAGAAAAGCTCATGGTCCTAACCGACGTGCCTGGTCTTTACAGCGACTGGCCGAACCGCGATTCGCTCGTCAGTGAAATCACCGTTGCCGAACTCGAGCGACTTTTGCCAAGCCTCGAATCGGGCATGATTCCGAAGATGCAGGC